>JAANMX010000338.1_pt1 | contig 63619 bp, 47 predicted proteins | sample 7279681 | NCBI WGS metagenome assembly JAANMX01 (sample SAMN14094542, study PRJNA606508) | bioreactor metagenome | isolation source: A lab-scale SPAN reactor treating ammonium-rich wastewater day 351 | place: Ireland: Galway | collected 2018-01-01
ATCTTCGCGCCGCCCCGCAGTTCTTTGCGAGCTTCGAGGTGACAGGCCACAAAAGCACGAAAACACAAAAGGCAACGCCACAAAAAAGTTGCCCGGAGTCCTGGTGTGCAGCTGTTTTGTGCTTTGGTGTTTTCGTGGCCTGACTGCAGTTGGAAACAAGCTGCAACCGCGCAGAATCGCCGAAACCTGTAACTTCGCGGCTCCTGGCAGTGCTTCGCGGTTGCATTTCCGGACAGGCTAACCTGCCCGACGCCGTACTAGGCGGTGCTGGACTGGGGCCCGGGGGCGGGGCCGGACTCCGCGCCCGCCTTCATCTTGCGGCGGCGCAGGGCGCGCACCCCGTACAGGGTGCCGAGGCCCGTGGCGAAGCTGGCGGCGAGGCCGATGATGATGCTGCCCAGCACCCAGGCGCCCAGGCTGTTCCAGGCGAAGGTGCTGAGCACGCGCCAGTTGGTGGTGCGCGGCATCAGCAGCGGCTGGCCCAGCATCAGCTTGCCCAGCCAGATGCTGGCAAAGGCGATCACGGCGGTCAGCGGTCCAAAGCTGATGTTGGTGGCGGCGATGCAGGCAATGCGGTTCAGGTGCTGGCGCGTGGCCGAGTACAGCGCCAGTATCCAGTGGAAGCCCATCCACGGGCTGCAGCCCCAGAAAGCGCCGATGCCGACGGCCAGGCCAAGCTCGCCGGGAGTGTTCTTCTCGTGCACCAGGTAGCGCATCAGCGCGCGGAAGCGCTTGATGGGCCCGCCTTCGCTCAAGTGCTCGGGGATCGCGGCCAGCTTGCGGGCGCGGTGCCACAGGGCTTTCAGCGAAGCGCCGACGCTGCCCTGCCAGATCGGTTCTTCGCGGCGCACCAGGCGCTTGTGCGGCAGCGGGATCAGCAGGTGGCTGAAGTTGGCGTACAGGTACAGCACCGAAAATCGCACGTTGTCCCAGAACGGGTTGAAGTGGCTGACCCGCTCGGCCTTGGGAGGGTAGTACACCTTGACCGGCACATTCAGGATCGGGCAGCCGCCCCAGGCCAGGCGGATGATCACTTCGCACTCGTAGGTGAAGCGCCGCGACCAGCAGAATACGCGCGTCACGTGGCGCAGCGGGTAAACGCGAAAGCCGCTCTGGGTGTCGCCCACGTCAATGCCCGTGGCGACCTTCAGCCAGTAGTTGCTGAACATGCGCCCGAAGCTGCTGCGGCCGGGGACGTGCTCGCCGCTCATGTCGCGCACGCCGATCACCACGGCATCGGGGCTGGCGCGGGATTGCTCGACCAGTTTGGGGATTTCGTCGGGGAAGTGCTGGCCGTCGGAGTCGATGGTGACGGCGTGGTGATAGCCGAGCTCAAGGGCCTTCTTGAAGCCGGTGCGCAGGGCGACGCCCTTGCCGCGGTTGCGCTTGTGGCGCAGGTAGATGACGGGCTCGGATTTCAGCAGCTCGGGGGTGTCGTCGGTGCAGCCGTCGTCCACCACGATCACGCATTCGGCGATCGCGCGTACCTTGCGCACGACATCAAGCACCGTCTTGCGGTTGTTATAGGTAGGGATGACGACGCAGTAACCGCCGGCGGCTGGTACGGCAGGAGAATCCACGCAAATCCCCGCGAAGCAAGAAGGCCACCAGAGCGGCCCCAAGTCTCGCGGGCAGGGGCATGGGTGTCAAGGAGAGGGGCGGGGCGAGAGGGGACCGCTGGTTGGCTAAGTGCTTCCAATGGGGTAAACTCTGGACGGAGTGGATCGAATGGCTGGAACGCGCGCAAAACCTCAGCACCGCACGCGTCGATACGTACTCACCGCGCTGCTATCCCGTGAAGATGGTGAATTCGTTGTCACCGTCGCGCAGCTCCCCGGCGTGGTCACGGAGGCTTCAAACGAGGCAGAAGCCCTGGAACGCATCGCCGAGGCCACCAGCGGCGCACTCGAAGTCTACCTGGAAGCCCACGAGCAGATTCCCTGGGCCACCCCCGAAGAAGCAGGTGAAGCAGCCGGCGAGGCCGATCAGTGTCTGGCTTTCACCGTGGAAATCGATGGCTGAGCTGCCTCGCGTCAGCGGACCGCAGACCGTGCGCGCCCTGGAGCGCGCCGGTTTCGTAGTGGTGCGTATCAAGGGAAGCCACAAGCACCTGCGACGTCCAACCGGCGGCCCACTTGTCACGGTGCCGTGTCATGGCCGGAAAGAACTAAGACCCAAGACGCTCAAGTCGATCTTGCGCCAGGCGCAGATGACAGTAGAGGAGTTCCGTGGGTGGCTTGACTAGTTATCCAGGTGAGGCTGACGACCAGCACTACCCCTGAAACCTGGCCCCTGAAACCTGAATCCATGGACCCGCACGCCTTCCGAGACCTGATCCCGCACCGCCCGCCGATGGTGCTGATCGACGAGGTGATCGAATACGGCGCTGAGCGCATCCGCGCCCGCCGCGTGGTCCGCGCGGGCGAGCCCTTTGTGGGCCCCGACGGCCTGGATGACGCCGCGCTGCTGGAAGTCATCGCCCAGACCATCGCCGCCGGCGACGCCATGTACGCGCAATCCAAGGGCGGCCGGGTTCTGCGCGGCTACCTCACCGGCCTGACCGGGGTGAAGCTGCAGGGCCGCGCGGCCGTGGGCGAGCAGATCGAGGTGACGGGCGACTGCCTGAAGCGCATGGACGGGATGGGCCTGTTCGACGCGGAGGCGCGCGCCGGCGGGCGGCTGCTGGCGCGGGGGCGCTTCAAGCTGTACGTTGAGATAGCGTACCCGTCATGACAAAGGCATGCGACGCATGACACTGTGGTGATCGATGGCGTTTCTGCGATAACAAATCAGAATATCAGTTGAACTTCCGGCGTCGCTATTCGTAAATATTCCTGCGAGCGGGCTACGTTCTTCTCCTGAACGGACCACTCGTTACAGCAGCCCGAGGGGACCCCACGCCGCTCGGGCTGCGTCTATTTGGCCCAGGTGTTGCATGGGACTTCGTCGCGAAAGCCGCAGGCTGCAGTTCAGTCTGCGCGCCCGGAGCGGGATCGACGCTGAGGCGTATCTGGCGATACGTCGCAGGCGGCGAACCGCGAGGACGCGCGGAATGGACGCAGCCCGCGGCTTGCAGCAGATGCTCCATGCAACATCCGGGCCAGGCCTTCCCACTGCATACTCGACAGCGTGCCCGCCTCGCCCCACAATCGGTGCTGATGGCAACCAACGCCGGGACCATACTCACAGCCGACGGCATGCCGATCTTCGCGCATGACCTGTGCGATGAAGCCGCCCAATCCGCGGCCTGGATGCTGCTGGAGGAGGGCAAGAGCACGCTGCGCACGGCGCTGCTGACCGGCAGCCACGGCGCCGGCAAGAGCACGCAGCTGAAGCTGATCGACCAGCACATCCGCAAGGCGGGCGCCACGGTCAGCTGGTTCAACGGCTGGGCCCACAAGGAAGACGCGGACCCCTTCGCCAGCATGCTGTTCAGCCTGTGGGACCGGGTGGACATCAAGGGCGACCCCACGGCGCCGGCAGGCGAGCAGGTGGACGCGATCGTCAGCGCCGCCATGCGCCGCAAGGGCTACCCCAGCGCCACCACCATCACCTCGCGCGAAGCGACCGACGCCGGCGAGCGCGCGGTGCTGATCGCCAGCGACCTGATCAGCCAGCTGGTGGTGCAGGACCAGCCCCTGGCCGAGCTCGCCCATGCCAGCCGCCTGCTGAGCGACGCCGCCAGCCTGAACGAGGACCGCTTCCGCCAGCAGAAGCTGCTTGAGCGCTCGCGCAGCTACCTGTTCCCGCGCCGCTTCAAGGAACAGATGGACGTGATCATCCAGCACATCCGCCACAGCCAGACCGACCCGCACCTGCCCTGCTTCCTGTTCGTGGACGACCTCGACCGCTGCCCGCCCAAGCTGGGGCTCGCGCTGCTCGAGGCCGCCGGGCGCTTCTTCGCCGTGCCGGGGCTGGTGGTGGTGGTCGCGCTCGATGAAGTGATCGCGCGCTCGTGGGTCAACTCGGCCTACGAGGGCAACGTGGACGGCCACGCCTACATCGACAAGCTGTTCGACCGCCGCATCCTGGGCACCGAGGAGCGCGCCCGCATCATCTGGGCGCAGATCCTGGGCGTGGAATGGCGCATGGCCGAGTGGGAGGGGCTGGTCGGCAAGGCCCACCCGGAGATGGCCGACCGCGCGGTGATCAGCGCCACGCGGTTGCTGCGCATCCACAGTGGCAGCGACATCCGCAAGGTGCGCCGCACGCTGAACGAGGTGCGCACCATCATCGTCGATGAAAGCGAATACATGTCGAAGGTGACGCTGATGCCCGACGTCGCGAGGCTCGGCGTGCTGTGCGGCTACCTGGTGCGCGAGCGCTTCCCGCGCGTGGTGGAGCGCATCTCCGACCTGCGCCTGCTGGAGGCGCGCCTCGAGGTCGCCGAAGAGCTGATGACCATCGCCCCGAACTGGGAGCTGCCGGCCGAGGAAGAAGACGATCCGCTGGCGTGGCTGCGCGAGTTCCTGGGCCTCACGCCCGAGGAAGAGCGCGAGATCGGCTACATCCTCGATATCCGCCACTTCCTGCCCACGGACATCCTGATCAAGACCGGCGCCAACCTGATCCTGATCGGCATGGGCCTGCGCTAGCACGCCGTCACCAGGTCCTGCGCAGCGGAAGGTGTTGAACGTCGCGGTAACCGCGAAGAGCCGCCAGGCACCGCGAAGCACTGCAACTGCCGCCCCGCAGTCCTTTGCGACCTCTGCATTAATGGGCCACAAAAGCACGAAAGCACAAAAGGTACTGCCACAAAAACTGCCTGCAGTTTTCGTGCGCCGTTCTTTTGTGCTTTTGTGTTTTCGTGGCCTGTCTGCAGTTGGAAACGGGTTGCAACCGCCAGGACCTGTAACTTCGCGTCCCTTCAAGCGGGCGGCGTTTCAGGCGGTGGCAACAGCGAATAACCAATCACCAATTACCAATGTGCCGGCCTATGCGGACTCATTGGTAATTGAAAATTGGTTATTGGTAATTCGCTGTTCAAGCCAGCGCCGACTACGGGGCGTCCGCGCTCCGTTGCCGTTGCCCTGCCGGCGGCTACACTTGTCGCTCTTCCCGAGGGCACTTGCATGAACTCTCTGCGTTTCGCGGCCTTGCTGCTGTGCGGCCTGTGCCTGCTTATCGGCTGCTCCGATGACAAGCCCTCGACGAGTTCCGGCTCAGACCGCAAGGCCGACAGCGGCGACAAGGACAGCGGCAAGGGTTCCGAACAGAACAAGCCCGCCCCCGGTGACGATGACGACCGCCCCTGCGGCGACGACGATGAAGGTGACGGAACCGAGAAACCCGTGGACAAACCCGACACCAGGCCCGCCGAGGCAACCGGCACAGGCCGCGGCTTCAGCGACAGCAAGCAGCCCGAAGGCGAATCCCTCGAGGGCAAAGAGCTCAAGCCCGACACCGAGATGGCTTCCGGTCGTGTAAAAGTCAGCAACCTGGGTTTCTCGTTCAACGTGCCCGAGGGCGCGATCGCTTACTTCGGCACCGGCGGCGCGGCGATCCAGGTGGGCGAAAAGGGCGGCGCGCTGCTGACCCTGCTGATCGCGCGCACGGGCGTGACCGAGTCCGAGGCGCGCGACATGATCAGCCAGCCCCTGGACCTCGGCAACGGCGCAAGCCTCAACCCCCAGGGCGAAATCGGCGGTAAGGGCGACCGGCTGACGCGGGCCATGACCGGCGCGGCCGTCACCGGCTACGTCCACGTGCTGATCGGGAAGTCAACCGGCGTCGCGGTGATCACCATCGGCCAGGCCGGCAGCGACAGCGAATGCAAGGCCTACAGCGCCAAGGTGGCCGACAGCATCAAGTTCGCCAGACCGGGCGGCGAGAAGGACCGCCTGAAGTACGAGGCGGACCTGAAGGGCAAGCAGGTGCACGTGTTCAAGTACAAGAGCGGCGGGGGCGGCTACGGCGGCGCAAGCTGGAGCAGCGAGACCAACAAGTACTGGCACCTCGGCAGCGACCACAGCTACGAGTACTTCTACCAGCACACCGGCGCCAGCAGCTTCGACAACCCCGACGCGCGCGGCGGCCACGCGGCCGACACCAACAACGACCACCAGGGGAGCTGGAGCATCGAGCTGACCTTGACCCTGCCGGTGCTGGTGCTGCGCGACAGCAAGGGCGAGATCCACACCCACACGCTGGACCTGATCCAGGGCCGCCTGCACATCGACGGCGACGAGGCCACGGTGGGCCAGAGCAGCCGCAAGCGGTAAGCCTTCGCTCGCTACGCAACCGGGGGCGCCATCATGGCGCCCCCGGCGTTTGTGATGCGTGCCTGTTACGCGGTGCGACGCCGCAGGACTGCCGTGGCTGCGAGTGCAGCCAGCGCGAGCAGCGGCCAGGGGGCTGTCGGCGTGCCGCCGGTGCAGCCGCCGCCGCCTCCGCCGCCCCCGCCGCCGATGCCGATGCCGATGCCCGGGCCGGGCGTGGCGGTGTGGCCGCTGTAGGTAAAGCTGTAGCCGCCTTCATCCGTGTCGTTGTTGGTGATTGTGATCGTGAAGCTGAAGGCCCCGGCCGCTCCGGGCGTGATCGCCAGGCTGAAAGCCTCGGTGGTCGGGTTCCAGGTCGAAGCCGCGAGCAGGCTGTTGGCCGGCTGTGTGATCACGACGCTGCAGTTGCTCTCGCCGCTGACCATCACCGGCGTGGTGCCGGTCAGGTTCAGGGCCGCGCCGCCCTCGTTGCGGATCGTGAAGCCGCGGCTGAACTGGGCCGTGCCGGTGTTGGTCTCGCTGATGGTGCTGCCGTCGGCCACGTTGGCCGAGGCGCTGTTAAGCACGGCGATCTCGGCCTCGGCGGTGGCCTTGGCCACGCCGCTGAAGTGGATCACGAAGCTGCCCTCGTCGCTGTCGTTGTTGTCGATCGTCAGCGTGAAGCTGAAGTTGCCCGCCGCCGCGGGCGTCACGCTTACGCCCAGCGTGCTGCTGCTGCCCGGGGTGATCGGCCCGGCCGGGTTGGTGGTGTTGAGCGTGCAGTTGACCAGTGCGCTCTCGGTGACCACGGGGGTATTGGTGAAGGTCAGGTCCACGTTGCCGTTGTTGCTGACCAGGAAGTTGCCCGTTGAAGCCACCCCGGCCTGCGCGGCGTAGATGGTATAGCCGGCGCCGCTGGTTACGGCCGCGGCGTTGGGGTCGTCGATGTCGATCTGGGCGAAGGGCTGGGCGACGTTGATGGTGAACACCTCGGTGTCGTCGGGAGACACGCCGTTGGTGGCGGTCAGGGTGAAGGGGCCGTAGCTGCCGATATCGCCGGCCTGGGGCGTGCCGCTGAGGGTGGTGCCGTTCCAGGTCAGCCAGCCGCTGCCCAGGGTGGCCGGGTCAGGGGTGATGTTGAAGCTTGGCGTGGGGTTGCCCGTGGCCGAGGGCGTGTAGCTGTAAGGCGAGCCCACCAGGGCCTGCGTGGGGGCCGTTGAGGTGATGGTCGGCGGCTGGCTGGAATTGTTGGTGTAGCCGATGTCCACCACGCCGTGGTGGGAAGTGGTCAGGTACCCGCCCGAGGGAAACTGGTTGGGGCTGGTGGGTGAGTTCAGGTAGCGCATGTCGAGGTACTGGATGTCGCCGCTGGGCATCCAGCTCGCCGGCACGGTGTTGTTGTAGTAGTGGCCGGTGGGCGAATATCCGGTCACCACGTACTGCTGGCCGTTGGTCAGGGCGACCGGTGTGCTGAGGCTGGCCCAGCACCAGCCGGTGCCCGGCGTGATGGTGACCTGGCCCAGCAGCGCCTGGGTGTTGAAGTTGAACAGCGTCAGCGTTTTGGCCGTCGTATTGGAATCCGGATACCAGCAGCCAAGCTGCGTCACGGACAAGTTGTTCGCGTTGCACTGGAAGCGGTAACCGCGGATCGAGGCAAACGTGACGTTGGGCCACGCGGAAGGGCTCTGCTGCGCCAGCGGATAAACGGTCTGGGCGCACAACTCGGCCGCGCACAGCAGCAGGACGCACGACAGCAACTTAAGAATTGAGTTCACGGAATGCCTCCCCACAAGGCAGTACTGCTGCAGGTCGCCGCAAGACACGGCAGCCTGACATCCAAAGAATCTGAGTTAGTAAGGACAGCAGTATAACCAGCGCCATGCGCACAATCACCACTGTTCGTGACTACTGAAGTGTCAGGCGGCAGGTGGACACTGCCAAGCCCGGCGGCTACACCTTCGGCATGGCTGACTTTGACGCGGCGATTGCCGGCTTGCGGGACACCGGCTTCGGGGGCGACCATCCGCGCGTGGCGCTGATCCTGGGCTCGGGCTGGGGCGCCATTGAACGCGAAGTGCATGACCCGCTCACCACCCGCTACGAGAACATCCCCGGCTTCCCCACCCCCGCCGGTACCGCCGGCCACGAGTGCCGCCTGACCGAGGGCCTGCTGTGGGGCGTGCCGGCGCTGGTGTTCCGGGGCCGCTATCACGCCTACGAGGGCCACGAGCCGCGCAGCCTGGCGATCCAGGTGCAGGTCGCGCACGCCCTGGGTTGCGGCACCCTGGTGCTGACCAACGCCGCGGGCGGCATCCGCGACGACCTGCAGGCAGGCGACCTGCTGGCGATCACGGACCATCTCAACCTGATGGGCATCAACCCCCTGGCCGGCTTTACGCGCCTGCCCGGGGCGAAGCCCTTCCCCGCCATGGGCGGCGCCTACGAAACCGACCTGCGCGACAAGCTGATCGAAGCCGGCACACAGGCCGGCGAACAGGTCAAGCACGGCATCTACGCGGCCGTGCCGGGCCCCAGCTTCGAGACGCCCGCCGAGGTCGAGATGCTGCGGCGCCTGGGCGCCGACGCGGTGGGCATGAGCACCGTGCCTGAGGCAATCGTGGCGCGCGCGCTGGGCATGCGGGTGTGCGGCCTGAGCCTGATCACCAACCGTGCGGGCGGCAGCCAGGACAGCCACGAGCACACGCTGAAGGCCGGGCACGACAACGCGCCCAGGCTGGTGAAGGTGCTGCGGGCGCTGTTTGAGGGGCTGGTGTAAACCGGCATGGGCGAGGCGCCTGCGCCACTACTCGCCGGGCTGTGATTCGTCGGCTGCTGACGGTTCCGGCCCGCGCGCTTCCGCCTTCGCTGAAGCTACGGCGGACAGGTCCGCTTGCGGCTCTTGTTCCGTTGCATGCTCCCGCAGTTGCACCACGACGGCGGTGCCGTAGGCGAGTACTTCGGTTACGCCGGGGGCGACGTCGTTGGCGTCGTAGCGCATGCCGATGATGGCGTTGCCGCCGGCCTGGTAGGCGTGCTGGCGCAGCAGTTCGAAGGCCTCCTGGCGTGCCTGTTCGCACAGTTCGGTGTAGAGGCTGATGTTGCCGCCGAAGAAGGTCTGGATGCCGGCGGCGAAATTGCCGATCGCGCTGCGCGAACGCACCACGATGCCGCGCACCACGCCGCAGTGGCGGGTGATGCGGTAACCCTCAAGGTCCAGCGCGGTGGTAATGAAGTGCGGATCGATCATGGGGATTTTGGATTTCCGATTTTGGATTTTGGATTCACGAGCGCCCGTCACGTTTACGCAGCGTCTTGATGCTCGCCACTGTCATGGCAATGATCTGGTTTCCTTCGTCGATCAGAGACTCGAGCCTGCTTGCAGGTACGATGTCAAGCTCCGTGAGCATCTCCAGCCAGTTTACGGATTCGTCCGCTTCCTCTTCGACGATTGCCAGCTTGGCTATCATGTCGCGGTTTGACTTCGCCCGGCACGCCGCACGGTACTTCGCTCACACCGACAGACCAGATCGGACTAACTGCCGGGCGATCGCGTCCGAAGACCTCAGATTGGGCAATGCGTCACAGACTTTGGCCACTCGTTTGCCGAACTCGCGCGTGCGCCGCTTGAACTCGGTCTCGTCCATGGATCAATCCGAAATCCAAAATCCAAAATCCAAAATTGCCCTGGGGGCCGGGGCCGGGTAAACCCGGAATTCCCCAACCCGTTGGCACGGGCATCGTTTTACGGCTAGACGAACACGCTGCAACACTCCACGGAGTAATGGTATGCGCAGAATCCTCCTGCTTGTGGTCGCTTTCGCCCTTGGCGCGGCTTCCCTCAATGCCCAGCAACCCCCCCAGCCCGAAGGCGAGCAGCCCGTGCTGCTGCTGCGCGGCGTCATGGAGGACATCCCGCTCAGCGAGATGATCCAGCTCACGGCCGAGTACCAGAAGATCAAGTTCCTGTACGACCCCAAAAAGCTCGCGGGCACGGTCACCATCGTGGCCCCGCGCGAGGGCGTGCCGGTCCCCCCGACGGCCATGTTCAGCGTGCTGCAGACCTTCCTGAAGCAATACCGCCTGATCCTCGCCCCGTTCGGCGAAGACACCAAGGAGTCCGTCAAGTTCTACGAGATCATCCCCGCCGCCGAGGCCATCACCCAGAGCAACAACGTGGTGCTGCTCGACAACCTTGCCGAGTGGACCGACACCACCGCCGACTTCGTCACCCTGGTGGTGAACCTGAAGTACGCCGAGGCCAACGCCGTGCGCGGCGCGCTGCAGAACCTGACCACCCGCCAGGGCGGCGTGGTGAACCCGATCGCGGGCATCAACAGCCTGATCATCGCGGACTACAGCTACAACATCCGGCGCCTGGCGCAGATCATCCAGCTGATGGACCAGCCGCCCCGCAGCCCGCGCCTGGAAGTGATCAACATCGACAACATCGACGCCGAAGAGCTGGTCACCAGCCTGAACAACCTGCTCACCCAGCGCCAGCAGCTGCTGCAGGCCATCCCGCGCCGCCCGGGCAGCCCCGACGACGAAACCCTGGTGCGCGTGGAAGTCGCGCCCTACGTCAATGCCATCATGGTGACCGGCTACGATGCGGGCATCGAGTTGGTGCGCGACCTGGTCGCCAAGCTCGACATCCCCATCCCCGGCGCCAGCGCCACCGGCAAGATCCAGTACTACCAGTGCAAGAACGTGCAGGCCGCGGACCTGGCGGCGGTGCTCAACGACGTGCTCGGCGCCGGCGTGCCGAGCACCCAGCCGGGCGTGCCGGGCCAGCCGGGCGTGATCGGCGGCACCAACGACCCCAACGCGCCGGTGATCGTGCCCGACGAGGGCACCAACAGCCTGCTGGTGATTGCCACGCCCAGCGACTACGCGCAGATCCAGAAGGTGATCGACAAGCTGGATGTGCGCCGCCCGCAGGTGATGATCGAGGCGGCAATCCTGGAAGTCACCGACGACGACGACTTCCAGTTCGGCGTCGAAGTGGCCACCGTGGACGGCTTCGCCAACCAGTCCTCAGAGCCGCGCGCCAGCTTTGGTACATCCTTCGGCTTCAGCGAAATCGTGGACAGCTCCGGCGTGCCGATCGGCACCGGCGGCGGCGTGCCCGCCGGCCGCAACCCGATTTTCGGCCAGGGCGGCCTGCTGACCCTGAACAAGGGCACGGCCTTCGACATCCCGCTGCTGGTGCGCTTCCTGAAAACCCAGGCCGACACCAACGTGCTGCAGCAGCCGATGCTGATCACCAACGACAACGAGCAGGCCACCATCGAGATCCAGCAGGAAATCCAGCTGGTGCAGTTGAACAACCTGGGCACCGGCCAGGGCACGACGACTTCAGCCGGCGAGTTCGTCGAGGCCGGCATCACCATGAACGTGACGCCGCAGATCAGCCAGGACGGCTACATCACGCTTGAGCTTGACCTGGACATCACCAACTTCACCGGTGAAAGCGCAACGCCGGGCGTGTCGCCGCCACGCCAGCGCCGGCGCATCACCACGTTTGTGACCGTGCCCGACTCCAGCACGGTGGTGGTGGGCGGCCTGAAATCCAGCACCAGCAGCAAGACGGTGAACAAGATCCCGCTGCTGGGCGACATCCCCCTGATCGGCGAGCTGTTCAAGAGCCAGCGCACGGTGGAGCGCCGCACCAACCTGTACATCTTCCTGCGCCCGAAGATCCTGAAGGACGCCAACTTCGACGACTACAAGAAGCTCAGCGAGCAGACCCTGGCCAACGCCAAGGCCGACACGGCCAAGATGAAGACGCCCCAGAAAGAGAAGTTCTTCAGCGATGTCGAGGCCGAGCAGCGCCGCCAGTACAACCCGCCGCCGGGCTCACCCAGCCGCCACTTCGACTACCAGGGCCTGGACAAGAAAGACTAGGTTCCGGATTCAGGATGGCGGATTCAGGATTCAGTTCACGACGACCGGCGCTCCTGCCGGTCGTCGGCTTTTTGGGCAACTGGTGTGAGTAGCCCGGTGGCGGGCCGTGCCGCGACTGAATGCTGAATCCGTCATCCTGAATCCGCTACAGCCATTTGCGGCGGCGGAAGTACCACAGCATGGACAGCACCACCGCCGCCATGCAGCCCCAGAAGATCCAGTAGCCGTAGGCCATGCCCAGCTCCGGCATGTTTCCGGGCTGACTCGTGTCGAAGTTCATGCCGTACACGCCGGCGAAGAACGACAGCGGCATGAAGATGGTGGCGACGATGGTCAGCACCTTCATCACCTCGTTCATGCGCTGCGACTGCGTGGCCACCAGCAGCTCGCGCAGGCTGATGGCGTACTCCTGCAGGCTCTGGGTCAGGTTGCTCTGGCTGGTGGCGTGGTCGTGGCAGTCGCGCAGGAACAGCTTGACCTCGTCGGTCAGGTAGGGCACCTGCATGTGCAGCAGCGTATTCAGGCTGTCGCGGTGGGTGTCGATGCTGCGGCGCAGGTCGAAAACCTGGTGCTTCACCTCGTAAAGCTCATTCACCACGTCCAGTTCGCCGGCCAGGATGCGTTTCTCCAGCCCGTCGAGCCGCGTCTCGTAGCCGTCCAGGATCGGGAAGTACTCGTCGGTGATGCGGTCGATGATCGAGTAGCCCAGGTAGGCCGACGACTTGCCGCGGATCAGCCCGCGCTTGCTGCGGATGCGCTCGCGCAGCCCCTTGAACAGGTCGTCCTGGGGGCGCTCCTGGAAGGTCAGCACGAAGTGGTTGCCGAACAGCAGGCTCACCTGCTCGGTGTAGCAGGGGCCGCCGTTCTCGAACTCGGGCGCATGCGTGACGATGAACAGGTAGTCCTGGTAGGCCTCCGCCTTGGCGCGCTGCGGCACGTTCACGGCGTCGGCCAGCGCCAGCGGGTGGATGTCCAGCAGCTCGCCCAGCTGGCGGATCTGCCCGATGTTGCGGAAGCCGGAAACGTCGACCCAGGTGACCGAGTCACGGTCGATGTACTTCTTCAGGTCGAACGGGTCGCGGATCTCGGCTTCTTCAATGTGCTCGGAGTCGAAGTCCACCACCAGCATGCGCGTCGGCAGCGCATCCGGGTTCTCGACCAGCGTGCCCGGCAGCGCGCCCACCGGCGGACGCAACTCGCCGTCCGGGCCCTCGCGGCGCAGTCTTTCCGTGTGTTCGCCCATGCAGGCAGCATAGCCGGGCGCACCGCTTCAAACAGCGCAATTTCTGCCGGTCAAGGCGGCGGGGATCAAGCGGGCTGCCGCCCCCCACCAACCCCTGACACCTGAAACCGGACAGCTGCTATAACCGTCCCATGGCCAAATCCGACCAATCCCCGCGCCCCCTGGCGCTGATTGTCTCCCGACCCGTCTCCGACGCCGCCCTGGACGCCGCCCTGCGCGACGACCTGGCTGAGCTGCTGCAGTTCCTGCGTATGCGCGTGGAAAGCCCCGCCGCCCCGGCCCCGGCCGCCGCTTCCCACCGCGGACCGGTGCTGCTGGCCTTTTCCGACGTGGCGGGCCTGCCGGCCGACTGCGTGGAGGGCGCGCTGGAGCTGCTGGAAGAGCTGGACGTGGTCGTGGGACCCTGTGCCGACAACAGCGTCTACCTGCTGGGCCTGGCGCAAGGCCTGGAACAGCCGCTGATCGAGCGGCTGATCGCCGCCGCCCTTCAGCCCGGGGGCCTGTCGGCCTGTGTCGGCCTGCTGGAGGAGTCGGGCCTGGAGGCTGCGGCGCTTCCCCCCTGGTTCCGGCTGGGGAGTGAGAAAGAGCTTTCCTTTGCGCAGAGCCTGATGCGTCTTAGTCTGTTGAGTGAGGAAGGCGAGTCGGATTTCATCGCCGACCGGCTGCGGATCTGGTTCGAGAAGCGGGCGCACCCATGAAGCGCGGGCACCTGGCAGGCATACTGATCGCGCTGGCCCTGGGCTGGCTGTGCTTCCACGTCGTGCAGGCGCAGGGCGTGCGTGTCGTGCGGCGCCCCGGCCCCGCCGGGCCTTCCGCCGAGCAGCCCCGCAGCACCGAGCCGGGCCCGAACGCCGTGCAGCCCATCCCGCCCACGCCCGAAGAGGCCGCGCGCATCCGCGAGCTGATCGAGCAGCTGGGCAGCGAGCGGCTGGTGCAGCGGGATCGCGCGATGTCCGAGCTGGCCGGCTTCGACGCCCGCGCCCTCGAGCTGGTGCAGCAGGCCAAGAACCACGACGACGACGAGATCGCCAACCGCTGCAGCCTGCTGGAAGAAGTGATCATGAGCCGCGAGGGCGAGTTCTTCCTGGCCGCGCGGCGCCTGAACCTCACCATCGACGAGCTCAAGCAGCACCTGCGCAATGAGGACGTCACCCCGCTGCTCAGCATCCTGCGCGCCCGCGCCCAGCCCGGGCTGGTGGCGCTGTGGGCGCGCGTGCTGGCGCAGCTCGCCGCGCGCAGCCAGTTCTTCCCCAGCGCCGAGCTGTGCCGCGAAATCGAAGGCAGCGCCGGCTACGGCCAGGCCCTGGCCCTGGCGGCGCGCAGCCCCGAGGCAGCACCCGGCGCCCGCAACCTGATGCTGGCGATGGCGCTGATGCCCCCCGGCGACCCGGCCGACGTCATCGAAACCCTCACGCAGCTGCGGTTCTCGATCGGCGCGGGCCGCGGCATTGAGTCCGCGCTGTCCTCAAGCGTGGACTTCCGCGGCGTGTACACGGCGCCGGCGCTGCTGGCCGCGCGCGCCGGCCGACCCGATCCCGGCGGCAAAGAGCCGCCCGAGGCGCTCGAGGTCCGCACCGCGCTGGCCCTCAACATGATCGCGCATTGCACCGGGCCGCAGCTCGATGCGGCTGGCCTGCCCGCCGTGGACGCCATGTCGCCCATGCTGCTCAGCACCTGGCTGGCGCTGCTGCAGCGTTCGGGGCTTTCCGCGCGGATCGAGTCCGCCATGCTGGGCCTGATGGCCGGAGGCGCCGACTCCCGCCGGCTGGGCATCACGGCAGGGGCCTGGGCCGCGGTGATGCCGGTTGCCGCGGTGATCGACGCCTTCGAAGAACTGCCTTTCGAGGCGCAGCTCAGCGTGCTTGACGCCTGGTGGCTCAGCCCGCGCGAGCCTCAGGTACTGCAGCCTTTCCTGGTGAAGCTGCTTCAGCACAAGCAACCCGGGCTGCGCAACGCCGCCGCCCACACGCTGGGCCAGTACCGCGCCGCCAGCACCGCCCGCGCGCTGCTGGCAACCGCGCTGGCGGACGCCGACACCGCGCCCGCGGCGCTGGAGTCACTGCGCCCCATGGCGGACCTGCTCTCCCGTGCCGAGCTCGAATCGCTGGCCGCGGCGCTGCCGGACGCCGGCCTGCTGACCCGCCCGCTGCTGGCGGAAGTGCTGGTACGCTCCGGCCGCGGCGAAGGCCTGCAGCCGCTGATCGAGGGCTGGCGCAAGCACCTGCCGCGCGCCGAGCTGCCGCTGGCGGTGAAGGTGCTGGCGCAGCAGCCGCAGACCGCGGCGGGGGCCTGCGCCGCCACGCACGTGGCGAACAGCCTGGCCAACGGCTACGAGCTGGACGACTACCTGGCCCAGTACCTGGCCAACGACGACCTTGTGATGCTGCGGCTGCTGCTGTCGCTGGACGACCAGGCCGGCTTCGAGCTGCTGCGCGCCATGGCGACCGACCTGAACGACGCCTCCAGGCTTTCGGCCATGATGGCGCTGGCCCTGGCCGGGCGCGACGGCGAGCTGGTGGAGGACTGGCTGAAGCGCTTCGCCGGCGAAACCTGGGACCCGCTGGGAGCGAGCATAGGCCGGGCGATCGCACTGAGCGCCAGCGACGCCGCCGAGGAGTTCCGCGCCAACACCCTGCAGCAGGGGGCCAACGCGGCCAACCTGGGGCTGGTGCTGCAGAGCGTGCTGGCCGGGCGCAGCCGCGGGGTGACACGCGAGCAGCTGGTTGAGGTGCTGTTTGACACTCCCGCGAACGCGCAGCGCTGGGCCTCGAACTGGGAACTGATCCGCCGCCCGCTGCCGGAAAAGGCGGCGCGCAACCTGGCCACCGCGCTGGCTTTCGCCCAGAGTTCCAACCTGCTGTCGCGTCCGGGTGTGGCGCTGCTTTTGGCGGACTCGGGCGTGGACATGCTGGAGGTGCTGTACGGCGACGCCGCCGAGCCGGTGCCCCGCGACGTGACGCAGTTGATCGCGACCGCCCTGCTGTGCGGCCCGAAGCAGGCCCGTGTGATCATCGGGCGCACGCCGCGCCAGGACGACGGCAGCAACTACGTGGGCCTGCAGGTGGCGCGCGCCTGGCTGGGGCTGCTGGAAGGCCCCGACAGCGAGCGCATCCGCGGGGCCGTCAGCGCCGAGCCGGCCAGCGTGTTCGGCGCGCTCTTCCGGATGCAGCAGGCCCGCGGCGGCAACACCGCCGCGCTGCGCGGCCTGCTGGATGCCTTCGGGCCGGAGCCGCTGCGCTTCGCGCGGGGCGCCACGGCCGAGGCGCGGCTGGTGGACCAGCGCTGGGGTACCCCGCAGATGGACGTGCAGGGTGTGGGCGCCGCGGCCTTCACGCGGCCTTCCGCGACGCGCCCGCTGGCTGCCGCGCAACTGGCGGCGCTGTTCGAGGAAGCACCCGCCGACGACTGGCGCAGCTGGTGGTCGTGCCGCCGCGCGCTGCTGCAGTTCGTGCCGGAGACCGGCAAGTACCGCTTCCTGGAGCTGCCATGAAGACCGCCCGCCTGCTGGCCTGCGCCGCGCTGCTGCTGGCAGCCTGCATCAACCCGGTGCGCGCGGACGACGACGCCTCGGGCCTGGCCTTCGAGCTCGATGCCCTGCGGCGCGCCTGGCTGCACGGGGACGACGCCACCGCGGCGGCCAGGCTGGACGCCCTGCGCGGCGACAACCGCCTGAGCGGCGAGTTTCCGCGCTGGTTCGCCTCGATGCGCGCCGCGCTGGCGCTGCAGGCCGGGGACAAGAAGACGGCGCTCAAGGTGATGCAGCCGATCCTCGCGCAGAGCAACGACGCGCGCAACCACGTGCGCGCGGCGCGGCTTTTCCTGGCCTATGACGCCGGGGACGTGGCCCTGCAGGTGGTGCTGGCGGGCCGGCTGCGCGCGCCCAACTCGCCCGCGCTGCAGCGCTGGCACGCCGGCCTGCGCTGGCTTCAGGGCGACCACGAGGGCGCGATGGGCAATTACCTCGACCTGCTGGTGAACGACGAGCGCCCCCTTTACCCATACGTGCCGCCCGCTTCCGGGCGATGGTCGCAGGTCAGGCCCTGGAACGCCGGGGCGGACCAGCCCGCGAAGAAGGACGCCGGCAAACAACTCGATGAATGGGGCGGGGAAGAGGAAGCCGGCCTGTTTCAGCCGGAGCCCTTCACCAGCCCCTTCATGCCGATCTGGTGGTTCCCCAGCGAGCTGCCCGGGCTCGATCGCTGCATCGAGGAGGTCGCGCGCGACCCCGCCGCCGCCGCGCGGCACACCGCCGGGCTTGAGGAACAGCTGAAAGCCGCGCGCGACGCCCAGGAGAAAATCGACACCCTGCGCAGCGCCGACCCCGCCGTGCGCCAAAGCCTGGAACAGAAGGCCCGCCGGGCCCGCTGGCAGGCGGTGATCGGCGCGCGCATCGCGGCCCGCGCGCACCTGCTGGCCGGGGAGGCCAACGAGGCCGAGGCCGTGGCGCGCAAGACGCTGGCGGTGGCGCTTGACGACATCGCGCTGCTGGACCTGCAGGCGGAGGCGCTGGGCGAACTGGGCCGCGCCGAGGACGCACGCAGCGGACCGCTGGCGAGGCTGCGCACGCTGTGCGGCCTGGCTGTCTACAGCTACAACGTCTACGCGCGCGGCCCGGCGAGGCAGGCCGCGGACCGCGTGTTCACCCCGGCGCTGACGCTGTACCGAGCCAATCCCGAGGCCGGCCTGGCGCAACTCGAGCTGATGCGCACCACGTTCGGAGACAGCAACCGCAACCAGCCGGTGCCGGCCGGCGCGCTGGGCCTGTGGCTGGTGCGCCACGACGAGCACGAGCTGGCCCGCAGGTTCCTGCTGGAGGCCAGCCGCACCTATGGTTATGAGTCCGGCAAGCCGCTGTACCAGGACGGCCTGTTCGGCGAGCTTGCCCTGGTGGCGATCGGCGACGGCAAGCCCGCCGCCGAAGAGCGGCCCGCGCAACCAGCCGACGGCGAGGAAGGCGTGGAGGTCGCCAGGCTGGACGCCGCCGTGCACCCGCTGCTGCGCACCTCGCTGCGCGCGGGCGCGGTGATCGGCGCCGTGCCCGACATCCGCCTGCTGATGCGCGAGCTCGGGGGCATCGACCTGTGGGGTGGCTCGGCCGGCATCGGTACCGTGGAGGGCGCGGCACGCTTGCTCCCCGATGGCGAAAACCTCGCGCGCCAGACCATGTACGGGCTGCCGGCCCGCATCGCGGCGGAGGTGCCGGCCGCGGAACTGGAGGCCTTCCTGGCCGAGGGTCACGTCGCCAGCCAGAGCCTCAAGCAGGCGCTGGAGAGCACGAGCGAGCTGATCCAGCAGCTGCGCGCCAACAACAACTGGCAGGTGCGCCAGGCCCTCAGCCAGAAAACCGGCCCCGTGCTCGGTATGGTGGAGTCGCGCGCGCTGCTGCTGCGGGCCCGGCTGCTGATCGACAAGCCCGCCGGACTGGCCGCGCTTGCGGAGTGGCTGGGCAAGCACCAGCCGCAGATCGACCTGCGCGCCCGGCTGCAGACCCGCCCCAGCGAAACCTACACACTGTACGCCGGGGCGCGGACCGAGGCCGGCATTCCGGAGGTGGTGCACACAGGACTGCTGCTCGAGGCGGCCCGGCTGCTGGCGCGCTCAGGCGCCGCGCAGGACGCCGCACGCCTGTTGTGGTTCAACCGCGACGCGATGCTGGGCCTGGAAACCCAGAGTCACCTGCTGGCGCTGGCGGCGGTGCTGGCGCGCAAGGGCGGCGACCAGAGCCTGGCCATGCGCTGCCGCCTCGAGGCCGCGGCGCGCGCCCTTGACTCGCGCTCTCGCACCCCGCTCAATCCGGCGCTGCTGCTGTTCGAGCTGCCTGCCACGCGCGACAATCTGCTGGAGTTCGGCCAGCGCGACGACCTGCTCGGCTACCTCGAACAGCTGCTGATCCCGAACGCCGACACGGCCGAAATGCAGGCGATCGAGCGCGCCGCCCCCGAGCTGAAGCAGGCCGGCCCCAGGCTGGTGATGCGAAGCAGCAGCCGGGACGCCACGGAAGCGATCTTTGCCTCCAGCATGCAGTCGGGCAACTGCAGTGTGATCGCGCGCAACTGGTACAAGATGATGATCGCTCCCGAAACGCTCCCGAGCTGCAGGCGTTTCGCCGCATGGGTCATCGCCAGCGACCTGCCGCTCGGCAGCAGCCGCGGCCACCCCGGGCTGGTCAATCCCCAGGACACCGTGACGGCCTGGGCCATGCTGCAGGCGCTGCACGCCAGGCACGGCGCCAACGACCCCACGGCGCTCAAGGAAGCCGAGCGGCTCTCGAAGCTGCTGGCACGCACGGCCACCACCATCGACGCCGAGCAGAACTTCGAAGAAGAGTGGTGGGAATAGCGGGTCTTCAACGAAGTCACGCGACGGTCGCCAGGACGCGCAAACTCGCGGGTAACTTCCGGTCACGACTCAACGCCCGGCCTGGCGTGAACATGCTCCGGCCCGGGATGGCGCGAAATGAACCCGGGCGGCCAAGCGGCCGCCCGGGTTGCCGGACTCGGTCTGGTTCTACTTCTTGTCCTGCGTGGTGGGGCTGCTGTCCGCGCCCACGGGGTTCTTGAGCATCTCGGCGATCTCCGGTTCAAGCTCGGTGTCCTTGAACTCCTTCTGCATCGCCTTCAGGCCCTCGAGGTCATTGCGCGCGTGCTTTTCCTTGGCTTCGGTGCGCCCTTCCTCGATGATCTGGTTGTACATCTCGATGGTCTTGAGCTGCGGGTCGAAGCCCACGACGTCCATCTTGAAGTTCTTCAGGATGCCCTTGATCGCGTTCTTGCGGTCGCCGCCGTCGCGCGAAGCCCTGGCCTTGTCGTAGTTCTTCTGAAGCTTCTCGACGTTGTCCTTGATCTCTTCGTTCACCTTCAGCAGGAACTTGGTGAGCGCGTCGACCGTCACGTCGCCCTCGACGCGGAAGTACTCGTTGCCGAACCAGTCGCACACCAGCAGGCAGGGCTTGTCACCCTTGACCTCGTAGGCAGCGGACGGGTTGGGCGAGAGCAGTTTGCTGGTCGGTACCGGCGAGGCGGACTCTTCCAGCTTGTCCGCGCGCCAGGGGATCTTCACGAAGATCGCGCGGCTTTCCAGCGTGCTGAAGTCGCCTTCCTTGAAGCAGGTGCCTTCGCCCTTGGCGATCAGCAGCACCAGCGGCTTCTTGGTGGACGACGCGTCGGTGATCACCGACTCGCTCGCGTCACAGGTGGAAGGCTGAACAACGGTCGGTCCCTTGGGGACGTTAGCCTTCGGCTGCTTGGGCAAACTGCCCGAGCTTCCGCCGCCTCATCAGCCAGGGCCGGCAAACAGCGGCTGCGCCGTCAGCGCCGCGAAGGCGCACAGCACAACCAGGATCGAAAGCTTCTTCATGGTTCCTCCTCCATGGGCGACGGTTCGCACCTGCCCGCCGCGCGGCCTGAAATTGTAGCCGGGGATCATGGGCGATTGCCACACCATACTGGTGCAAAACGTCACGGTCTGGTCACCACCCGGATCCGGTACAGGCCGCCACGCGCCGCCCGAATCCGGCACGCCGGCCCGCACGTCACCGGGTGCGCGGGCCGACGGGCGGGTATACTGGCCCCATGGGATGGTTCAGCCTGCTGTTCATTGCCGCGCTGGCGCTCGACCTGGCGCTGAAGTTCTGGCTCGATGCCCGCCAGCGCCGCAGCGTGCTGGCCCACCGCGATGCCGTGCCCGCCGACTTCGCCGGGCGCATCAGCCTTGACGAGCACCAGAAGGCCGCCGACTACACGGTGGCGAAGCTGCGCGCGGCAGGCGAAGACCGGCTGCTGCGGGCGGCGCTGCTGCTGCTGTACACGCTGGGCGGCGGGATCGCGCTGCTGGACGGGCTGTTTCTTCGGCTGTTTGAGCAGCCGCTGCTGGTCGGCGTCTGCACGGTGCTGGGCCTGTACGTGTTCGACCTGCTGGCGTGGCTGCCGTCTTCCTACCGGCGCACCTTCGGGCTGGAGGCGCGGTTCGGCTTCAACCGCAGCACGCGCCGCACCTTTCTTCTCGACCAACTGAAGGTGCTGGCGCTGACGCTGGTGCTGGGCGGGGCCCTGAGTGCAGCCGCCCTGTGGCTGATGTCGGCCCTTGGCGGCCTGTGGTGGCTGGGGCTGTGGGGCCTGTGGCTGGCCACGCTGCTGCTGCTGATCTGGGCCTACCCGCGTTTCATCGCGCCGATCTTCAACAAGATGACGCCGCTGGACGACGCCGGCCTGCGCGGGCGCATCCAGGCGCTGCTTGAGCGTTGCGGCTTCCGTAGCGGCGGCGTGTTCGTGATGGACGGCTCACGGCGCAGCAGCCACGGCAACGCCTACTTCGGCGGACTGGGGCGCAGCAAGCGCATCGTGTTCTTCGACACCCTGCTGCAGCAGCTCGATGGCGACGAGATCGAGGCCGTGCTGGCCCACGAGCTGGGGCACTTCCGCAAGCGCCACCAGCTGGTTTCGCTGCTGGTTTCCGGCCTGTTCGTGCTGGGCGCCAGCGCGCTGCTGGGCTGGCTGCACGGGCAGCCGTGGTTTTACGCCCAGCTGGGCGTGCCGCGCGCCTCGGACCACGCGGCGCTGCTGCTGATGCTGCAGGTCGCGCCGGTGTTCTTCGCGCTGCTTTCGCCGCTGGGCAACCTGCTGTCGCGCCGCAACGAGTTCGAGGCTGACGCGTTTGCCGCGCAACATGCCGACGGCGCCAAGCTGGCGCAGGGGTTGGTCAAGCTGACGCGCGAGAACGCCGGCACGCTGACACCCGACCCGCTGTACTCAGCCTGGCACTACAGCCACCCGCCCGTGCCCGAGCGCATCGCGCGCCTGCAGCCGGCCTAATTTGCGTGCGCCGACTGAAGTTCGAGCCTCGGTTTGGCGGCCGTTTTCCCGCGTGCGCTGATCGGCTCAGCCCTGAAGCGGCCCCAGGCGACGAACACCAGCAGGGCGAACAGCAGGCTGGTCATGCCGATGTGGGTGTACTCCTGGCGCGCCAGGTGAAGGCCGGACGCAAGTGCCATCACGACGGCCAGCCCGGCGGCCGCCAGCGGCGTCAGCCAGGGCAGCACGCGCAGCAGGGCCGGGAAGATCAAGCCCAGGGCGCCGGCCACTTCGGCCACGCCGATTACGCGCACCAGCCAGGCGGGCAGAGCGCTCACCCATTCCATCTGCGCGGCAAGCTCATTGATCGGCAGCGCCAGCTTCATGCCGCCGGCGGCCAGGAAGGCCGCGGCCATCAGCGCCTGTATGATCCACAGTGCGAGTCGCATGGCTCCACTCCTTGCCCCCGTGGTTACAAGTCATAACGGGTGCGGCATGGCGGGATGTTTCGAAAACACGGCTCAACGGGCGCGAGCCTTGCGGCGGGCGGGTTTGGCGGCCGGCTTGAACAGCGCCTCCAGCATGTCGCGGTAGGCGAGAACCTGCCGGGCGATGATGTCGGGCTGGTTGTAGGTGCGCGCCAGGATGAACGCGCCCTCGAAGATCACCTGGAACATTTCAGCCACCTGGCGCAGGTCCACGGGCACGGCCGGCGGGTTCTTCTTCGCGGCCTGTTTCAGCTTGGCCTCGATCCAGTCGGCCCACTCTTTCAGCGCGACTTCGCAGACCTGGCGGGCTTCTTCACTCCAGAGATCGCCCTGGTAGCAGTAGCTGGCCATCAGGCATCCCGGGTTCTCGGGCACTTCTTTAAAGAGCTCGGCGCCGAGGCCGCAGAGCAGCAGCACCTGCTGCAGCGGGTCGCGGCTGAGGGTTTCGACGCGCGCGGTGGCGGTTTTGTAGATCTCGTGGTCCTGCTCGGCGAAGCGCTTCACCAGCGTGATGGCAAGCTCGTTCTTGTTCTTGAAGTGGTAGAAGAACGCGCCCTTGGTGATGCCGGTCTTGGCGATGATCTCGTCAAGCGAGGTGGCGGCCAGCCCTTTCTCCATGGCAAGGGCCAGTGTGGCATCCAGGATGCGCGTGCGTGTGATGGTGCCGTCGCGGGGCATGGTCTGATCCTATACGATCCAGTCTGTTTACACAAGCTGCAACGCGTTTCACGCGCCGCGCATTCCAAACGGCGGTCAACCACGAAGGAGCACGAAGGTCACTCGAGCTGGCTGATCCTTCGTGGCCCTTGGTGGTCCTTCGTGGTTCCATGCCTTTGTTTCAAGGGTTCTGTGACATCGCCGGATGATTCGTGCGTCGTGCCGGGCGGCCGACTTGTGTCGCGCCCGAAGTTTTTCCGGGAATCCGCTTGCCGTGCCGTCCGTCATGTTATACCAACTAGTCGGTATAAATAAGACGCCGCCCACGCGGCACGGACCCGGAGACGTTCATGCACTGGACAGAGATTCTCGGCTTCATCACCCTCGGATTCATTCCCGCTTTCATGCTGCTCGACCTCGTGCATCACCCCAAGCAATACGACGCGCCACGCTGGTACCGCCTGCGAGGCCTGCTCATGAGCCTCGCCGCCGTCGCCGCCAGCTTCGGCGTCGCGTGGTTGTGGGGCGAGGTGCTGACTTTCCCTTCGTTGTTCGACCTCTCGGGCTGGAACCTGTTCGCCGCCGCGGGCGTGGGCATCCTGGTCTATGAGTTCGTGCACTACTGGTACCACCGCAGCGCGCACCGCTTTGACTGGCTGTGGCGCGCCGCCCACCAGACCCACCACAGCACCGAGAGCCACGACGCCTTCGGCGCCAACTACACCGCGCCGCTGGACTTCTTCATGTTCGCCAGCCTGCCCATCCTGGTAGTGGCGCCGCTGCTCGGCCTCAGCGCGGGATCGGCCGCCATCGTGGGCGCCTTCATCGGCTTCAACGCCATGTTCCAGCACGCCAACCTGCGCACCCCGCGCTGGCTGGGGTACGTGATACAGCGGCCGGAAAGCCATTCGCTGCATCACGCACGGGGCGTGCACGGATTCAACTACAGCGACCTGCCGCTGTGGGACATGGTGTTCGGCACGTTCCGCAACCCGCGCTACTTCGCGGACGAGGTCGGCTTCTACAAGGGAGCCTCGGCCAAGGTGGCCGCCATGTGGACCTTCCAGGACGTAAGCAAGCCGGACGACGAAACCCCAACCCGCCGCATCCCCACCACCTCAGTGTTAGAGAAGCAGCGCGCCGCCTGACCCCAGAGCGCCAGAACAAAGGCCACGGGCAAGCCCGTGGTCTTGTTCATTGCCGTGCCGTTCCACCAGCGTTCACACGATCACGGCAGGTCGCCGAGTTCAGCGTCGCACGATGTAGCCGAAGCGATTCGAGTCCTCATCCTGGGTGGCGACGTACAGAGCCTGCCCCAGGCGGGCAATGTTGACGGATTCCGCCTCCAGCACATTCCGGCCATCGAGCTTCAGCGGTTGACGCTTGCCGCCCTCGATCACTTCGAGTGCCTGCGACATGGAACCCTCAGAACGCAGGAATAACTGGCCGTCGGCCTCGAAGAACGGACAACTGTCGGTCCAGGCGTCCCGGTCGGCCGGGCACAGAAGTTTCAACTTGTCGCCTTCCAGGCGGCCCCACCAGTAACCGCGTGGTGTCTGGTAACTCAGCAGCACGTGTTCCCCGGCTTGCCACAGCATTGGGTCAGGGTTTGGCTGGGCCGGCTTTCCGTCCTCGGTGAAGATCGGTTTGATTTCGTCGCCATCGACCAGCCAGTACTCTTCGCGCGAGAGCTCGGACTCATGCACCACGATTGGCAGGCTCATTGACTGGAGCATCACAGGTGCCCCAAGCCTGGCGCGTTCTGGCGTCTTCAATGCATGGGCGACAGCACCTTCCACACGGTAGACGTGCCCCTCCGACGCTTTTTGTGGGTGATCAATGAAGTCCGCAGCCATGAGGTAGCAAGTAGTTCCGAACATCAGTGCATGCATCCCCTCGTGCTGGAGCACTTTGCCGTTGGCGTCTTTCAACGGCTCATACTTGCCTTCGACCACAACCCAGGCGCCCGATTTGGCGCTACCCGCAGCGACCACCAGCGTGTAGTCGGGAAAAAAGATGTTGGTGTTGCGGCTGTCCCGGTCCTTCCAGTCGGCGGGTGGACTGACTTGTTTGACAGGTGTCGCCCTGGCCCCATCCAGCCAATGCGGTTCGACCTTGTTGAATTCATATTCCTCACGAAAGAAACGTTCCAGCATCTGCCTTCCGTCGGGGTGAGTGGTGATCTTGGAGACATCTGCTTTCAAGTGGTTGTCATCTGCGTCCTGCACCGGATGCAGCACATTGCCGATCAGGACGTACATGTATTGCTCGAACTTCCCCTCGCTTGAAACCGGTTGTGCCATTGCCCGGCCGTTCCGGACCCGAAACGACAAGTTGGAGCCGACCGGTTTGCCTGCTGTGTCCACGATCTCGACGGCCGACTTGTCGGTGACCAGGGCGAGGCGCATAACGTCGGGATCGAACGTCTTGACTTCCACGATGGCGGGACGGTCTCGAAGATGAAACCAGAAGAAGTCCGCCTCTATTGGCTTGCCGTCCTTCCACGTCACCGGCTCGGGTGTCCCATCTGTCGAGTACATCAGCGCGTAGGGACCATCTTCCGACTCGACGATCATCAGCGCACCCTCGCCGTGCTGGGCGATGTCGGTCAGTGTCTGCCGCACTCCGGCCTTTGCGGCGAGCCTGTACGGCTGGACCTTCCAAGAGGGGGCTGCGGCAGGCTCCTGATTCGGACCCGCGAGCACCAGACCCGCAGCCAGTAGAATCAGCGAAGGAAGCATCAATGATTTCGACAGCATTCTCATGGTCTGGACCTTCGGCCAGTGAACCCGCCTATTCTGCGAACTTCATGCACGCCAGAGAAGCCTAACAGCAGCCCACGGTGGAAAGGATGCATCGCACGAAGTTTTGAAGATTTGGCGTGAAACGGGTGGGGGTTGGTGCGTGAGCCTTCTGAAGCCCCTGGTTTGCCCCTTGGTCACTACACCATGCGCTACTTCGCCCCGGGCCTGTTGGCCCTCTCCATCCTCTTCATCTTCCTGGCCGCGGCTTGCGACCAGCCGGGCGGCGGCTCGGCCGGTGCTTCCTCCGGTGGCAGCAGCCCCGGCGGTGGTTCCGGCGGCGGCGGAGGCGGCACGCCGGGCGTGCTGACGCTCACCTCCACCGCCTTGCCGCTCGCCACTGTCGGCCAGTTCTACTCGACCAGCCTGCCGTTCACGGGCGCACAGGGCGCGGTTTCCGTGGCCATCACTTCGGGCGCGCTGCCGACCGGCGTCAGCATGACCTCGGCCGGCGATATCAGCGGCACGCCCGCGCTGACCGGCGCGTGGGGCTTCTCGATCGAGGCCAGCGACGGCGTCACCACGCTGTTCGCGCAGCTCACGCTGAACGTGCAGGGCGTGGCCGGCAGCCCGCAGCTCGAGAACCAGCTGCGCCAGGTGATCGCGCAGAAGAACATCCAGCCCATGCCGCAGCCCCCGGCGCTGAACGTCGCGCAAGTCGAGCTCGGGCGCAACCTGTTCTTCGACAAAGAACTCAGCGGCAACCGCGACGTCGCCTGCGCCACCTGCCACCACCCGCGCTTCAACTATGGCGACGGCCTGAACCTCAGCGTGGGCGTGGGCGCGACGGGCGGCATCGGCCCCGGGCGCGACCACCCGGCCAAGACCTTCGTGCCGCGCAACGCGCCGGCGATCTACAACGTGGGCATGATGCCCGAGCTGTTCTGGGACAAGCGCGTGGGCATCCCGCCCGGCCAGCAGCAAACCATCACGCCCGAGGGGCCCATGAACCTGCCCCCCGACGCGGCCCAGGCGCTGTTCCCGCTGGTGAACGTGACGGAGATGCGCGGCAGCGGCCACAGCCTCGACGGCCTCAGCGACGCCGCCTACCGCCAGGCGCTGGTGGCGCGGCTGGCGGCGATCAACGACTACGTGCTCATGTTCGATCAGGCCTTCGGCGCCGGCAACATGACAGTGGACAACATGGCGCGCGCCATCGCGGCCTTTGAGCGCAGCCAGACCTTCAGCAACGCGCCCTGGGACCGCTACCTGCGCGGCGAGGCCAACGCGCTGACGGACGCGCAGAAACGCGGAGCATCCATTTTCTTCGGCCCCGGCGGCTGCGACGCCTGCCACAGCGGCCCGCTGCTGACCAACTTCAGCACGCACAACGTGATCATCCCGCAGTTCGGGCCGGGCCAGAACCAGGGCCTGCTGGGGCGCGAGGATTTCGGCTTCGAGAACACCACGGGCAACGCCGGCAACCGCTACCAGTTCCGGGTGCCCAGCCTGCGCAACGTCGCGCTGACCGCCCCCTACATGCACAACGGCGCGTTCAACACGCTGAATGAGGTCGTGAACCACTACCGCAACAAGGCCGCCAGCACCAACGGCTTCACCGGCCTGAACATGGTGCATGCCGCGGACCTGGCGCCGACGCTGCTGCCCACACAGAACGTGCTGCAGACGCCGAGCCAGCTGTTCCTGAACGTGCCGGGCAACCTGTCGCCCCAGCAGGTGAGCGACATCGTGGCGTTCCTGGAATCGCTGACCGATCCCGCGGCCGTGAACCGCATGAACGAGGTGCCGGACACCGTGCCGTCAGGCCTGCAGGTAGACCGCTAGTGGGCCTTCAGAGTCGAACTGACGAGTGGCATGCGCTTCCAGCGCATGAATTGCGACGGCCTCCGGCCGTCGACGCGGGCCAGAGGCCCGCGAAACTCATTCGCGGGACGCGAATGCCACTACCCGCCGCAACGAACCTGACGGCCCGCTAGCACTGGGCGCCACGCCACCGGCCCGGCCACCCCTTGGCCGGGCCGGTGTGTTTTGAGCGCGCCCGGGGCTAGAATCCGCGCGTGAACGAGATCCCGGCCGAGACTGCCTACCTGTTCCGCCACGCGCTGGTGCGCGAGGCTGCCTACGAGCTGCAGCCGCCGGGCGAGCGCGCGGCGCTGCATGCGCTGGCGCTGGCGATCATCGAGGAGCTTTGCGGTGGCGCGCCGGAGATCGAGTCGCCGAGGTGGTCCGACCGGTTCGAGCCGCATGCCACCGACCCGTACGCGCTCGAGCTGGCGGAACACGCGGAGCTGGCCGGCGAGCAGGCATCCGGGCGCGCGGCCCTCTACCTCTACCGCGCGGCCAAAATCGAGAGCCACGGTTTCCGTCACCTGTCGGCGCTGCAACTGTTCACGAAACTCGCCGGCCACCCCGGCGCCAGCGACTACATGCGCGCCGTGGCGCATCTCGACGGCGGAATGCTGCACTACCGGCTGAGCGACCTGCCGGCTGCCCTGCAGAGTTTCGACCAGGCGACGGAACTGATCGACCCGACAAGGGACGTGGCGGGCTACATGGTGCTGAAGTCGAACCGCACCATCGTTGAATCCCATTCGGACAACGGCCCGCAGGTTGCCGCCGCGCACAAGGAAGCCGCGGAGTTCTGGGCCGGGCGCGGCGACCTGAAGAAGCAGATGCTATCGATGATCAACTATGCCGTCTGGCATTGCGAAAAGGGCGACCACGACGTCGCCCGCGAAACTCTGCAGGGGGTGGTCGCCCGCGCCCGAGAGGCCGGCTATCGGCGCGCCGAGGACGCGGCCGTTGGCACGCTTGCGATGCTGGATTCCATGGACGGACGGGTTGAAGATGCTGAAGCGGGACTGAAGCGCGCGATCGAGATCGCCCGCGATTCGCGCAACCTGCCGGTTGAACTCAGCTGGTCGTGCAACCTCGCCAACCTGTATCGCCAGACCAGCCGGCTGGAACTCGCTGAGAAACTCTATCGCGACGTGATTGCGCGTGCCGCCGCGAACGGTCTCGATGCGCGGCGCGAATTCGCCGAGGCCTACCTGGCCGGCGTGTTCGTGCAGGCCGGTCGGTTGGAGGAAGCGCGCAAGCTGTGGGAGCCGGCGTGGGCGGCAACCGTCGCGCGCAATGACGCCTACACCACTGGGGTCACGCGCAGCGGCATGAATCACGCACTGAAGCTTGCGGGCCTTCCGCCGCTGAGTGAAGACGGCACGCTGCCATGCTGAGCTACATGCGCTCGACCAGCTCCATGCCGAGCAGCTGCAGCCCGCGGCCCAGCACCTTGCGGATCGCGTTCACCAGGCGCAGGCGCGCGAGGCTCAGCTCGCGGTCGTCGCCGACGATGCGGGTGTCCTTGGTGGCCGTCCACCAGCTTGAGGCCAGGCCGGCTAGCTCAACCAGGTGGCGCGCCACGATGCTGGGCTCGAACTCGCTGCTGGCTTTCGCCACGGCGTCCGGGAAGCCCGCGAGCTGCTGCACGATGCGCCACTCTTCCTCAAGGCCCAGGCGGTCGGCGTTGCCGTCTTCGAACACCGGCTCGCCGTACACCGCGCGGAACTTCTCGGTCACGCTGCCCATGCGCACGTACTGCATCTGCATGTAGGGGCCGCTTTCGCCCTGGAAGTCCAGCACCGCGTCCCAGTCGAACTTGATGTTGTTCCGCCGGCCGTTCTTCAGGTCGTTGAACACCACCGCGCCCACTCCCACCGCGTGCGCGATGTGCTCGCGCACGCTGGCGTCCTGGGCCAGCTCCGGGTTCTTCTCGGCGATGATGTCGCGCACGGCCTGCACGGCCTCATCCAGCAGGTCTTCCAGCATGATGGCTGTGCCCTTGCGGGTACTGGTCTTGGCCCACTTGCCGTCCGTCTGCTGGAACAGCAGCAGGCCGAAGTCGGTGTGGGTGCAGTGCTTCGCGAAGTCGTGGCCCAGCAGCTCGAGCGCCTTGAACAGCTGCTCGAAGTGCAGTTTCTGCTCGCCGCCGACCACGTAGGTCATTGCGTCGAGGCCCCAGTGCCGCTTGCGGTACAGGGCCGCCGCCATGTCGCGCGCGTGGTAGCTGGTGGCGCCGTCGTTCTTGACCAGCATCAGCGGCGGCTTCTTCGCGCCGTGGGTGAAGATCACCAGCGCGCCTTCGCTTTCCTCGGCGACATTGTTGGCTACCGCGTCGGCGATCAGCCGTCGGCACAAGTCCTCGGCCGTCACGTAGTAGCTTTCGCCCACGTAAATGCAGTGCTCGCGGTAGAAAGCCTCGGGCTCTTCGGTCAGCACTTTCGCGTGCACTTCATCGACCACCGGCCACATGCGGAAGCTGAGGCCGAGGTGTGCGTACATGCGCTCGAACTCGGTCAGGCTGATTTCGCGGGCGTGCTCCCAGATGCGGAAGTTAACGATGCCGCTTTCGCGCGCCTGCTCATCCAGGCGATTGCCTTCGCCCTCGGCGGGCTGCACCAGCAGCGCCTCGATGTAGCGCTCCAGCACGGCGAACTCGTCGCGACCGGCCTCGGCCAGCCCTTCGTCGTCTTTCGATTCCTGGTTGAAGCGAGCGTAGGTTTCGTTCAGCTCCTGCACCGTCATAGCACCGAGCGGCCTGTCGCTGGTCTTCGCGGCCTCGGCCAGTTGCGGGAAGTACTTCTTGATGCCGGCGATCAGCTTGCCGAAGCCGGTGCCCCAGTCGCCCAGGTGGTTGATGCCGACTACCCGCCAGCCCTGGCTCTCGCGCAGCTTCTTGATGCTGTAGCCGATCATGGTCGAGCGCAGGTGGTGCACGGCCAGCGGCTTGGCGATGTTCGGGCTTGACAGGTCAATGACCAGCGTCTTGCCGCGCCCGGCTTCACTGTCGCCGAAGCGCCAGTCCTGCGGCTCCGCGCCGGCCGAGCGCGTCTCGACTTCCTCAAGCACCGCCTTGGCCGTCAGCGTGCGGTTGAGCCTCACGTTGACGTAGGGTCCCGCCGCGTTGACATCAACCACCAGCCCCTCGGGCTTCGCGCCCTCGATCAGCTTTGCCGCCAGCTCGTTGGGTTTCAGGCCGGCGTCCTTGGCGAACTTGAAGGTGGCAAACGCCAGGTCGCCGAGCTCCGGCTTGGGGGGGCGCGAAAAATTCTCAGAAATCTTTTTCGGGTCGATGCCGGCAGCCGCGAACCCGCTCCACTGCGCCATTTCGACCGCGACCCTGTCTTCGAGAAAGCCCATCGTTTCGCCTCGTTTTGACCGAAATCCGACTCCATCGGCCGCATAGGGGTGAGGGGCATGTTGCCCCGCGGAGCAAATGAATGTCCGACCCGTTCACCCAAGCGCTGTCATTCGCCCTCGAACACACCGCGCCGCTTCTGCGCCGGCAGCGCCCGGCAACGGCCACGCCCGAAGAGCTGTTCGCACTCTACACTGCCGAGGGCGACGACGCATTCCGCGAGCAGTGCCGCTTCACCTGGGACATGTACCGCGGCGACCAGCTGCGGCACATCCCGCGCCTGCCGGGCGAACCCGCGGGCGAGTTCCTGCGCCGCCCCCACAAGCAGTTCCTGAACATCACCCGCGTGGTGATCGACGTGCTCAGCCAGCTTTACCGCCGCCCCGTGGAGCGCAGCCTCGAGGCTGACCAGCGCGTGCGCGAGCGTATCCAGCGCGTCTGGGACCGCAACTCCCCGGACCTGCTGCTGCTCAACCTCGACCGCCTCACCCGCCTGCAGGGCGTGTCGGCCGTGCGCGTCAGCTATGAGCACGGCGAGATCTGCTGGTGGCCCTGGCCCGCGCACCGCCTGGCCGTGATTCCCGACTTCAACCGCCCGGACACACCGGCCGCGGTGATCGCATTCGCCGCCGGCGACGGCTCCCTTGCACATGTGTGGTCCTCCGAAAGTGTCGCCACCGTCGCCGGCGGTCGAGTCTTGACAGAGCAAGAGCACGGGCTGGGGCGCGTGCCGTTCGCCTTCGTGCACGACCGCCTGCCCGTGGACGGCTTCTGGACCGAGGGCCGCGGGCGCGCCGTGGCGCTGGCCAACGCCGAGTTCAACGCCAAGCTGTCCGAGCTCGCGCACACCGTGGCCATGCAGGGCTTCGGCGTGATGGAGATCGTGAACCCGGACCCGGCCCAGCCCATCGCCATCGGGCCGGCGCGCGCGATCAGCTTCAATGTCAGCGGCAATGAGCCCTTCGGCGTGAACTTCAAGTCGCCCAACGCGCCGATCAGCGAGCTGATCGCCGACCTCGAGTTCCTGCTGCAGACCCTCCTGCGCACCCAGCGCATCCCCGAAAGCGTGCTGAGCGTCAACGTGGGCGCCAACGTCAGCGGCGTCAGCGTGCTGGCCCAGCAGACGCCGGTGCTGGAAGACCGCGTCGAGCGCCAGCAGGTCTTCCGGGCGTTCGAGCAGCAGCTGATCGACGTGACGCTGGCCGTGCTGCGCGAGCACGAGGGGCTGCAAGGCGAGGCTCGCCTGCACGTGAACTACCCCGAGCCGCAACTGGAGCAAAGCGCCGCCGAGCGCATGCAGGTGGACGACTGGCGCCTGAATCAGGGCATGACCACACCGTGGGAAATCATGCGCCGCGACGATCCCGACGCCTGGCCCACACTCGAGGCCGCACGCCAGGCCTGGCTCAGCAACCAGAACCATCTCCACAGGACACAATCATGAACAAACCCCCATCCATCACCGACCAGCTCAAGGCCCTGCTGCCGGAGCCGACGGACGAGATCACCACCGCCATTGAGCAGGTCGCGCGCCTCGAGCACGAGCACGCCGCGACCCTGGAGCAGGCCCGCGTCGAGCGCGCCTTCTACGACCGCGCGCCGCGCGAAGGCCTGCTCTACCCGGGCGACGCCCTCAAGCTCGAGGACGTCGTCAACCGGCTGCGCGAGGCCGGGGATACCGCACAGGCACTTGAGGACGTGTTCAGCTCCCTGCGGTCCTCCCGCCCTTACCTGTTCGCCAGGTCCCCGGTTTCGCCCGCCAACCAGAAACTGTCCGAGCCCGCGCCGGCCCAAACGCAGCTCCGGCACGGCAGCTTGACACGTCAAGTGCAGGAAATCAGACGCCGCAGGCGCCCCATGCCCTAAGCCCCAAGCCCCAAGCCCCAAGCCCCAGGCCACAGGCCCCGGCACATCCCATCCACCCCATAAGGAGCAAACCCCATGAGTTTCACCGGCAAAGCAACCTACGACGCGGGCGCAAGCCTGCCCGAGCTGGTCGACGACGTCAGCGACCTCGTCGGACTGATCTCGCCCTTCGACACACCGCTGCTCGATGCCATCGGCAGCCCGCGCTACAGCGCCAAATCGACGCGCCACGAGTGGTTCGAGGACCAGCTCAACCCCAACTTCAGCGCCATCAACAACATCGGCGGCTACGACGACGTCGCCACCAGCTGGGTCGTTGACGACGGCGCAGTCTTCCGCGTCGGCGACATCATCCGCCCCGAGGGCAGCGACGAAGTCCTGCAGGTCACGGGCATCAGCACCAACACACTCACCGTCACGCGCGGCTACGGCGGCAGCACGGCCGAGGCCGTGGTCGACAACCAGAAAGTCAGCGTGATCGGCCACGCGGCACTCGAGGGCGAAGATGCCGCGGCCGCCAACTACCGCGCCCGCGTGCGGAAGGAAAACTTCAGCCAGATCTTCACCGAGACGGTAACGATCAGCGGCAGCATGGATGCCGTCGGCCTGCACGCCGTGGAGCGCGAGTTCGACTACCAGGTGATCCAGCGCCTGCGCGAGCTGATGCGCAGCCTCGAGCAGACCGTGATCTGCGGCTTCAAGGCGGCCGCCAACCCGCAGGGCAGCGCCAGCGTGCGCCGCACCATGGGTGGCCTGCTGCAGTTCATCACCGGCAGCGTAGACGACGCCGGCGCCGCGGCGCTGGATGAAGCGCTGCTGAACGCCAGCCTGCGCAACGTGTGGGAGAAGGGCGGGCGCCCCACGGCCATCGTCTGCAACGGCTTCCAGAAGCGCAAGATCAGCAGCTTCATCCAGAGCAGCCGGCGCTACGAGCCGGAAAGCAATGCCCTGCGCAACGTGGTGGACGTCTACGAGTCCGACTTCGGCGTGCAGCGCGTGATCCTGAGCCGCTGGGTGCCCGCGGACAAGATCCTGCTGCTGGATCTCGACAAGCTGCAGGTCATGCCCCTGCAGGGCCGCAGCTTCTTCGTGAAGCCCCTGGCCGAAAGCGGCGACTTCCGCAAGGCGCAGCTGATCGGCGAGTACACCCTCGAAATCCTGAACGGCGGTGACGGCGGCCATGGCGTCATCACCAACCTGGCGACCAGCTAGGCCGAACAGGATGTCCCCGGCCGGGGCGGGCAGGCCTGTCCGCCCCGGCGCCCACCCCAAAGTGAACTATGCTCGAATACGTAACCACACATGACGACCCGCACGGCGTGTTCTCGCGCTGCGTGCTCGACGGCGCCGGCCGCGCCAACACCGACCACGGGCGTCTGTACACGCGCATCACCGACGCCGGCGGCAACTTCACCGTCAGCCTGTTCAGCGACGCCGCGCGCTCGGCCCTGGTGGCAGAGGGCACGCTCGATGCCGACACCGGCGACCTCAGCCTCGCGGCCCAGAACGCCAGCGGCCTCAGCGGCAGCGTGCGCATCACGGACGCGGCGCCCTTCGAGGCCGTGATCGACGCCTTCTACGCCGATGACGACGACCTGGTCGCGCTGCACAAGGGCATCAGCGCGTTCCTGGCGAACGGCCAGTTCGCGAACCGCCCCGGCTTCGCCGACCCGCTGGCCCGCGCCAAGCGCGTGCTCGACGCCCTGCTGAACGCGCGCTTCCCGCAGGGCTGGCGCGCCGACAGCCTGCAGCCCCTGGCCGACGCCACCGCGCGCTACGCCCTTTTCTTCCTTTATGACCACCTCAGCAGCCGCGCCGACGACCCCTCGGCGTACCTGGCCGCGCGCTGGCGCCGCGAGGCGCGACTGAGCCTGCCGCGCGTGCGCCTGTCCGTGTCCGGGCAAGTGGTCAAACCCTTCACCGCGCAGATCCTGCGCAGCTAGGTTCCCATGCCGAACTACACGACGATCTTCCAGGTGCTGGGCCAGTACGCTCGCGCCTTCACGCAGCTCGACAACCTGGCCGAGCGCAACCTGAGCTTCAGCAGCGGCGGCGAGGTTTTCCGCAGCCTCGACAAGCTGCGCGAAGAATTCGTGGACGTGCTCAATGACGCGCCCGCCGAGCGCGACCGCCTTGACGCGGTGGGCGTGCTGGCCGACGCCGCCCGCGTGGCCCGCGGCTGGGGCGCGCAGCTGCAGCAGTCCCTCGACGCCTGGATCCGCGATGCCCTGGCCGCCGAGCTGAACGCCGAGGGCGGCTCGCGCGCCGAGCTGCTGCGTGAGCTGCAGCGCGCCATGCTGGCCGACGCCGAGAGCGTGGCCGCCAACGCGGTCAGCCTGGGCGCGGTCATCGCCGACGCCGCCAACGCCGGCGACGCGGCCTGCTACGTGAGCAAGCAGACCATCGACGCAGCCGAAAACCTGGTCGATGACGAGCGCATCCGGAACCAGCGCATCGCCATCGAGTGCGTGCGCGACAACCCGCGCCACCGCGTGCCCGTGGGGCAAGAGGAATTCCGCATTCGGCCGGAGTTCGGCGCGCCGCTCAGTACCCGCGTGATCCCGGTGACCTACGGGGCGATCACGGATGCGCGCAACGTGGTGACGGACGGCGCCTTCGAGGATGAAACCGCTGGCGTGCTGGACCATTGGAGCGTAATCAGCGGCGGCAGCGTGTTCAGCCGCGACACGGGCACGAAGCTGTTCGGCGGCGGCTCATTGAAGATCACCGGCGACGGCGCCACGGCCGGCGAGTTGCAGCAGGACTTGGCCGATCGCGATCCGCCCTTGGAATCCGGCCGGTTCTGGGCCCTGGGCGCCTGGGTGTATGTCGGCAGCTACTCCGGCGGCGACGTGAAGCTGGACCTGCTGATCGACGGTGCGGCCTCGGCGCTGACGCTGACCATTGACGGGTCAACACCCACGGGCCAGTGGCTGCACCTGGGCGGCCTGCAATACCTGCCGCGCGGCAGCTTCCCCAACAAGGTGAAAGCGCGCATCCGCTGCGGCGCGACGTTCAACGGCGCGGTGTACCTGGACGGCGTGTCACTGGCGCTCGCGACCGAACTGCCCCATGCCGGCCTGCGGCTGGCGATCTTTCAGGGCGCCGCGGCTCCGCAAGCGGCGCCGGTGGCCGACCGCTTCACACTGGACAGCACCAGTGACGAGGCCGGCGCATTCCAGGTGTTCGCGCGCGAACGCCTGGGGGTCGCGCTGCCGTCGTCCGGCACGCCCACCATCTCGGACACCCTGGCGGAGTAGCCATGACACTCACACTGCATTTCAACGGTGCCGCACTCGGCGCCGCAACCAGCCTGGACGTGTGCCTCACGGGCAAGTCACCAGAGGTGATTGAACGCTGGCTGGTTGAACTGGAGATCGAGGCCGCCACGCCCGCCGCCCTGGAAGCCGCCCTGCAGGGCCTGCGCGACGCGCAGAGCAACAGCGGCGAGCTGAAGCTGCAAGCCGACGGCGCGGACGTGCGCGTGCTGGCCGTCGCTGACTGCCGGCTCGGGCCGACGCTGCACGCGGTCACGGAGCGCGAGCGCGTGCCCGGCCAGGCCCACAACCGGCGCAACGTGACGCTGGAGTTCCGCGCCACGTTGCAGGAATCCGCGAGCGCCGTGCAGTCGCACCAGTACACGGTGCGCGAGGCGATGGCCGCCGGCCAGCCCGCCAGGCTGATCACCAAGGGGCTGGCAATCCTGCGCCGCAACGAAAACCCCGCCGACTTCGAGGCGCTGCTGCAGCCCGTGCTGGGCGCCGGCTGGCGGCGCGTGCGGCAGCTCGTCACGCGCGACACGGTGGTACCCGCGCTCGAGTACGAAGTTGAAGACGAGCAGGTTTTCACACCGCTGCCGGGCGGCGTGGACGACGGCCACTACGTCGCCAGCGAGTTCACGGACGCCGAAGGCCGCACGGTGCGGGCCCTGAGCGGCTTCTTCGTGGGCGCCTCGGCCCGGGCCCGCGCGCTGGAGTTGCGCCCGGCAAGCCAGCGGCTGGTCTCGACGCGCATCGCGGCGAACCCGTTCACGCGGCGCGTCGATTTCGAGTTCGTGGAGCTGCTGGAAGAGGCCGGCAGTCTGGCGCTGACCGAAACGCTTTCGTTCACCACCACGCGGCGCGTGATCGACCACCCGCTGCTCGACAGCGCGCTGCCCGCCTATCGCCAGCAGGTGGGCGCGCCGCAGACGGAGATCATCCAGCAGGGCAGCGCGGTCGGCGACGGCCGCCACGTCAGCCCGCCCGCGCCACGCTACGCCGCCGAACTGGTCGAGCGGCACGTCGAGTACTCGCTGCCGCACGGGGGCCTGCCCGCCGACCGCCGCTGGGTCACCAGCTGGCGCTACGTTTCGCGCGGGCGCGCGGCCATGGTCGAGCTGGCGCCGGAGGTTTAGATGAACGAGCACGTCACAGCCACACTCAACGGCCAATCGCTGCTCAGCCTGCGCATCGAGCTGCGGCGCGGGGGCGATGCCTCCAGCTTCGAGGCCCTGTTGCCGCCCAGCGCGATCGCGCAGACGGGGCCGGTGGTGCTGCACGTCGCTGATGCCGAAACGCGGCGCACCTTCAGCCAGTTCACCGCCCGGCGTGTCGAAGCGCTGGGTGACGGCCGCGTGCGCGTGACCGGCAGCGACCAGCGCGAAAGCTGGCGTCGGCCTGTGCGATGCGAAGTCAATGTGCCGGTCGGCGACGGTACGGCGTGGCGCGAGGGCGAGCCGCTCAGCGCCCAGGCCGCCATCGAACGCCTGTTCGAGGCCGCCGGACTGGACGCGGCCGAAGCGCCGCGCCTGCCAGGCGGCACGCCGGCGCCGGTCAACCTGCGCTGCGCGGGCGAGCTTGGCCGCGCGGTCGAGTCCCTGCTGGAAAGCGTGGGTCTGAGCTGCACGGTAAATGACGAGGGCCAGTTTGCAGTTGCTTCAGCCGAGACGACTGCGGCGCTGGATGAAACACGGCTGATCGAGATCAGTGCCTCGCAGGCACAGCGGCCTTCGAGCGTGACGGTGGTGGGCGGCCCTGCACTGGAGTTGTCCGAGCTGACCGACTTCGAGCCGGTGCTGCCGGACGACAGCGGCGCGCTGCAGCCCCTGGCCGAAGTTCTGGCGCAGTGGGGAGTCAGCGAGCACGCCGCGCGCCAGGCCTGCCTGAGCGACGGCGGCTTCGAGACGCTGCTGTCCGCCACGGCCCCCAACGGCGCGGCCCGCCTGGCGGCCCTGAAGCGCTACGCATTCCGGCTGTTCCGCGCGCGAGGGGCGACGCTGCCCTGGCTGCCCGTGGGCGGGCTGAACGACGACGGCACCTTTCAGCCGCCGTCGCTCACGGCTCGCGTCGCGCGTCCAATCGGCACGGCGCCGAAACACCCGGCGCAGCGCAGTATTGAAGAGACGGTTGCCGAGCCGATTGAGGGTTTTGAGCTGGAGGCCGACGCCGGGCTGGTCTACCTGCCGCGGCCGCCGTTTGCGCTAGGCCAGCCCGGCGGCGGCGCGGACGATCCCACGCTGCAGGATCGCCGCCTGAGCGGCGACGCGAAGCTGAGCCTGCGCGTTGCATACGTTGCGACGCGCCCGCCGTTCACGGCGGAGTTCCCCGGCGGCGGCGAAAGCGAGCTGATCACGCTGCACGCGCCGCACCTGGTTGCGCTGTATGAAAACGGTGCGGTGGTGAACACCGGCGCCCTGCGCGCGGCGGCCTCCGAACTGGCAGCCGTGCAGCTGCACGCGCAGTCGCGCCGCGTGGCGAAGCTGGCAGGTGTCGGCGAAACGCTAGCTCAGGGTGCGGTCGATCGTGTGGTTATCGAGGCCGGCCCCGATGGGCTGGTCAGCACCATCAGCGAGCGCGCGCAGGCTGTGTCGGCCGCGCCTGTCGCAGGCGCGCATCGCCTGGCGAGTTCGCGCTCTTCCGCGCCGGTGCCCAGCGGCCTGCACCAGCCGATCAACGCCTACCGCGCGGGGCCGCTGGTGTTGCGCGCGAGCGGCGAGGCACCCGAGGGTGAGAGCGTGCTCGCGGTGGAAGCGCTGCACCGCCGCGGCGACACCGGCGCGCTGGAGCTGCGCCACCCGGGCCCGCTGGCGTTTCCGTTCTTTCTCGAAAGCAGCGACGCCTCCAAGTTCGGGCGCTGGTTCTTCGTTGCGGGCGTGGAGGTCGCCGACTCCGGCCGGCTGCGCGTGCTGGCGCCGGACGAACGCCACGCGGAGATTGCGAACAAACAATTGTTCGAAGCCCGCCACGTTTTGCCGCAGGCTATGCGCGGCCTGATTGTGAACCTTGGCGACGAGCCCCATTTCGTGGATTGCGGGCCGTTGGTTGCCGACGCCCGCGGGCGCGAACCTGGCGCGACCTCCAGCCTCGTCTACGACCTTGACGGGTCAAGCCTGGGCCGGCGCGGCGGGCTGCAGTTCCTGAGCGTGCTGGCGCTCAGCCCCGCGCACCGGCAGGAAGGCGCTCTCGACGGCGGCTGGGCCCCGGCGCTGAACCTGCGCGAAGGCGACACCTCCAACCCGGAAGTGCTGGGGCGCGGGCTGTTCGCGGAACGCGACGGCCGCTCGCTCGGTCGCCTCACCGCCGCCCTGCAGGGCGGGCCGGTGCTGGCCGACGCGCAGCATTGCAGCAAACACCTGTACGGCACGGCCGTGGACGACGGCGTGTACCGCGAGAGCGCGGGGCACATCAGCACGGATGCGTTCTTCAAGATCCCGGGCGACGCTGTGCACGACGCGCCCGTGAAGTTCTACGCTGAGCCGTTTGCCGGCGATATCCCGCCGTGGCCGCCCTACGAGGCGCAGCTCAAGTACGACGCCGCCGAGCGCCACCCCTGGAACCAAACGAAACGCGAAGGGCGCTGGAAGATCCAGTACCGGGTGCCGTTCCTGCCCGAGATCCCGCCAACCTGGAAGCCGCCGATCGGCCCGCCGCCCGCGCCGCCGGTCGAGGACCCGCCGCCGCCCTACGTGCCGACCATGCTGTGCGTGCCGTACGACATTCGGCCGGCGGTCAGCGAGTACGAGCTATGGGCGCCCAGCCACGACTGGGTGCCGGCGCCCAGCGAACGCGGGCAGGAGCGCGAAACGCCCTACCCCGGCCCCAGCATCAAGAGCCAGGGCTGGGCGGGCGAAGCGAACGGCGTACCCGACCCCAGCCTCGGCGGCGGCTGCATCTACCTGCCGCCGGGCGTCGCCATGCCCGCCGCGCAACTCGATTCGGGGGCGCGCCAGACCTTCCTCGCGCTGCACCCCGAAGTGGTGCTGGCGTTCGGCCACCCGCACTTCGCCGCCGGCCGTGTGCACTCGGGCTGGGACGTGCGCCTTGCCACATCGGGCGGTCATCTTGAACTGCTGCCGCGAGATGTTGACGCGTCAACGCCGGCCGGGTTGTCGCGCGGCGTGCACGTTACGGGTCACCTGCAGGTCGGGCCGGCGGATGCGAACTTCGGCGACAGCCAGGCGCTGCGGCTGGGGGCCGGCGACGACGATGGCATCGCATTCGGCAAGGACGTCGAGCTTTATCGCGACGGATCAAACACCCTGCGTACGGACGGCAACCTGGAAGTCGGGGGCAAGCTGGGCGTGGCCGGGCTGATCGACCCCACGGGGCTTGAACTCACGCCGCAGAGCGCCAATCCGGGCGGCGTGGCGGCGAACACGGCCTGGATCAAGAGCAGCGACTCGCGCCTCTACCACGGCGCGAACAAGCTGGCCTACAGCAGCGAGCTGCCCGCCCTGCCGCTGTCGCTGGCCAACGGCGGAACCGCCGCGAGCAGCGCAGACGGCGCCATCAACGAGCTGATCAATAACGCCACCTCAGACTCCACGCTAAGCCCCACCGATGAATTCATGGTCCGTACCAGCCTGGTCGGACGCAAGTCGCAACTGCAGCACCTGCTGGCCACGGTGGCGGGGCTCGGCCAGCTCTCGGCCGTCACTGACGGCTACAAGCTGCTGGTGATCGATGACGCGGGGGTGGCGAAGTTCGCGAAGTTCGAGGACCTGCATCCGGCCGGCGCCAACCTGGTCGCCAGCGTGGTCGAGTACAGCGGCAGCGGCGTGAGCGGCAAGACGGTGGCGCTGACCGGCATCAACCGCGCGCACTTCATTTACCAGTGCCGCGACGGCAGCGGCAGCGGCCCCAGTTCAAGCTGGCCGATGGGCGGCACGGGCACGATCAACCTGAAGTACGACGCCGACGGCTCTCACTGGGCGACCTGGAGCCTGAACGCCCCGGGCGCCGGCAGCGCGCAAACCCTGACAATCAACAGCACCAACGGCGCCTGGAACGCGAGCGGTGTCGCGTTCCGCCTGCTGGTGATCGGCACTCCAACCTGAGGAAATCCAATGGACTGGCAGGCAGCGGCAACCCAACTCCTGAACCTGGTACTGACGGCGCGCAGCTTCGAGCCGGGGTTTGACTTCGAGCAGGCCTGGCCCTCGCTGCTGGTTGAGTTCCGCGCCGCCATCAACACGGACGCGCGCGCGGAGGCCGAGCGCCTGCGGAGCGAGCTGGCGAAGCGCGACCGGGTGTTCGCCGCCGAGCAACGCCTGCTGGCCCTGGGCGCCAGCGCCGAAGACATCGCACTGCTGGGAGGCCGGTAATGGAAGCCGTGATCATCAGCGTGGCCAGCGCGTGGATCGGCGCGATCGGCATCGGGCTGATCGGCGTGTGCCTGCGACTGAACAACGCGGTGCTGAAGCTGGCCGGCGTGGTGGACGCGCTGGCCAAGCAGTCCGAGCTGCAGCGCGACGACATCCGTGAGCTGTATCGCGCCAGCAGCGAACACGCCGAGCGCCTGGCCGTGCTGGAAACCCGCTGACACCCATCCCGAAAGGAGTTCCCCATGAAGTACGTCATCCCCCTGTTGTTTGTTGTGCTGGCGGGCTGCAGCAGCCTGCAGTACGCCCTGGAAACCGCCGAGCGCACCCGCGACGCCATGGAGCAAGCCGGCGCCGAGCTGCGCGACGCCATGGAAGTGGCCGAGAAAACGCGCGGCGCGTACATCGAGGCGCTGAAGGAAGGCGAAGGCGACCGCGTGCAGGCGGCGCTGGCCGCGCTGCAGGCAGCAGAGGACGAGCGCCGCAGCCGCGAGCTGAAGTTCGAGCAGACCCGCAACGCCTTCGAAACCGCCAAGGGCGAGCTGGAGCGCGCCCGGGCGCAGGACAGCTACCTCGAGGGCGTGCTGGGGCTGATCCTGGGCGGGCTGATCGGAGGAGGAGGCGGATTCCTGACGGGTCGCCGGCGCCGCCAGTAGAAGCGCCGGCAGTTTTTTTGAAACCGCGCGGCCGGCAACCGCGTTTATATTGACACGTCAAGAAAAGTATTGACGTGTCAATACGCATGGTGTATCTGTGTGGTACCGAACGAAGCAGGTTGAGCCAGAAAGCAGAGTCATGTCGAAGCGAGGTATCCAGGCGAGTCTGCGCGGTCCACGGCCGGAAGCGGGCCATGATCGCGAATTGAGGAGTCCACCGCGGGGCTGAAATGCCCGGTTTTACGCGGCGGGGACTCCATGCGGGGTCCCCGCTTTCGTTTTGGGAAATCATGTGCGGGTTGGTGTAAGGGCGGCATGTCGCTCTGTGAAAGCGAAGGGGCGGTTCGAGTCCGCGCCCGCACCCATTCGACTCGCTGGCAGGCCGGAGGGGGTCAGACCCTGTTTTCGCCGAGAGGTCTAACAGGCTTCGAGGTGGTCACGGGGCGAAAACAGGGTCTGACCCCTTTCGTGGATCGGTAGCTCAACGGGCAGAGCGTCCGGCTGAAAACCGGAAGATCCTGGTTCGAGTCCAGGCTGTTCCACCCGCCTTCGCCAAGGCTATGGCGGGCAGGCCAGTTCTTTGACAACGGTGCTGAGTCAGTACACGCCCCCGCCTGGGCGGGGGCGCAATTCTCAAGGCGGCTTTGCCGCCGCTTGCCTCCGTAGTTCAGTGACAGAATCTCTGATTGCCATTCAGAAGACGGTCGGTTTGATTCCGCCCGGGGGCTCCAACGAACCAACCGCCGGGGGCGAGGCGCCCCCGGCCGATGCAGGCGAGGCGCCTGCGCTACGGGCCGGTAGTGTCAACGCGAGCACACACGCCCTGCAAGCGTGCAGTCTGGGTTGAAATCCCAGCCGGTCTACCATTTCACTCGCCTTCGACCCGCTCATGGCAGGCCATCCGATCCCGGAAAGGGCGCGGCTCTGCATGAGCGGCCGTCGGCGAAAACACTCAATGGCTCGTCGTCTAACCGGAAGGATACAGGCGTGCGAAGTCTGCGATGCAGGTTCGAGTCCTGCCGAGCCAGCCCTGCAGAGACATAGCTCAATGGCAGAGCAGCCGGTTGATAACCGGCAGATCGTGGTTCGATTCCGCGTGTCTCTACCATCGGCCCCATGGTCTAACGGCTATGATTTCCCGTTGTCTCCGGGAAGGTCGGGGTTCAACTCCCCGTGGGGTCGCCAGCTTCGGGCGTATCGTCTAACGGCAAGGACTTCTGGTTCTCAACCAGACGGTCGGGGTTCGAATCCCCGTACGCTCGCCATTCGCGGCGGCCGCCGGAAAGGGGTCAGGCACCGCTGCGCGGAGCCAGACCCCTTTCCGGCTCGTCGTCCAGGGAACAGGACACGGCTCTCCGAAAGCCGAAACGCCGGTTTGATTCCGGCCGAGCCGACCAAACACAACGCGATGTGGTCCAGGGGAAGGACGCCTGCTTCGGGAGCAGGAGAACGCAGGTTCGAGTCCTGTCATCGCGACCCCCCGGTTCGTCCAATGGCAAGACGCTTCTCTTACAAAGAAGAGACGAGTGTTCGATTCACTCACTGGGGTCCATTCTGCAGGGGCGGGCCCATGTGCCCGCCCGCGGGCCGCCACACAGGGCGGCCCCTACGTCGCTGTCGTCCAATGCAAGGACCCACCCTTCGTAACGGTGAGACGTGGGTTGGATTCCCACCAGCGGCTCCACTATTCGCCTGTAGCTCAATGCAGAGCGGCCGGTTCTTACCCGGTCAGATGCGGGTTCAAGTCCCGCCGGGCGGACCAACTTTTGCGGTGAGCCTTGGAGGCTCGTGGGTTTCATACGCCCGACGATGCCGGTTCGATTCCGGCCACCGCTACCAAACGAACGCTCAAAAGGGTCAGGCACAATTTCGTCCGTGCCGGCCGAAATTGAGCCAGACCCTGAAAGGAGGCTGTATGACGCGTGTTGAACTCGAGCGTGTGCTGACACTCAACCGCGTGTGGCAGCCGATCACCACCGTGGTCGTCAAGCAGGCCCTGACACTGGTTTTCCGCGGCCGTGCGCGCGTCGTGTGCCCGGAGACCTACCAGCTGTTCGACTGGGCCCAGTGGCTGAGCGAGAAGGCCGTGCCGGCCGATGCGCATGTAATCGAGCACGACTACATCCGCACGGCGCATCTGCAGGTGCGCAAGCCGGAGGTCATCACACTCGCCCGCTTCGCCGGCTATCCCAACACCGGCGTGCCCTACTCGCGCCGCGGCGTGTTCGAGCGCGATAACGGCCAGCGCCAGTACTGCGGCATCTTCGTGCACAAGCGCGCGATGACGATCGACCACGTGCAGCCGCTCTCGCGCGGCGGCGGCACCAACTGGCTGAACTGCGTGCTGGCCTGCGGCCGCTGCAATAACCAGAAGGCCGACCGCACGCCGGTTGAGGCCGGCCTGGCGCTGCGCCGCCAGCCGTACCAGCCGACGCGCGACCAGCTGATCCTGGGTGGAGTAGCGCTGCAGGAGAGCTGGAAGGCGTTTCTGAAGGAAACGGTGAAGGTAACCACGTAGGGACACGCGGCAGCGTGTCCCTACACCGCTCGCGGGTCGTCCAACTGGTAGGACGCCTGGCTCTGAACCAGGAAATCAAGGTTCGAATCCTTGCCCGCGAACCAAACCTCTAGATGAAGGGAATGTCCGGCCTGATAGGACGACCCCTCCGCTTACGGCCGGCGTCGCTCGCCCTTCCGGCGAGCTTTGGCCGGCCTGCTGCGGGTCCGAAACAGTCCGCTGGACTGTTTCGGGGTTCGAATCCTTGCCCGCGAACCACAGGACGGGGCCCGGGGCCGGGCCGGTCTCCAAAGCTGGCCGGGGGAGTTCGACTCTCTCACGTCCTGCCAGGAACGGTTGCTTCCTACTATTAACCAATACAGTCGCACGATTGCTGGCTGGCATCTTGCCCAGCACGCACACGACTAGTGTATGACTAATTTCTCTTTTTCCAGTGGGGAAAGTCGACGACCATACGTGCGAACCCTTGAACTGGCAAGGATTGCGGACATAATGACCGCTCACTTGCATCCATGCTGTCCGATACCACGTTTGGTGGCGAGCTCCTGGATGTAAGAATGAAGTTCAATTGACGACGTGGGGAGTCAAACAATCATGATGCACTGTTTCAGCACCCGCACACTGCGGGTTGTGCTGCTTGCGGCCATACTGCTCGGTGCAGGGTCGCTCGCAGCCGTCCCTCTGACCCTCAAGTACCAGGTCAAAGATCTTGGAACCGGCACTTACCAGTACGACTTCGTGCTGGTGGTCGACAACAACGACATGACCTACCAACCCGGTCAGGCCTGGCGCTGGCTGATCTTCGGTGATCACGCCACCTCCTCGCCGCTCACGGCCTGGCAGATCTCGTCGGGTCAGTTGCCCGTCGGTCCCTGGACCGGCATGAGCAGCTCGGGTGGCGGGCACAACGGCCCCACCTTCAGCTACGTGCTGGATTACTGGACACCGACCGGCATCGGCGACGCGCTGCACTGGCGCGGGACGTCCACTGCCAACCTGCCCCAGGGCCAGCTGCTGTGGTCCACGCTTGCCGGCACCTTGAACGGCGGAGTTGCCGCCAACTTCACGGTCGCCGAACGCGTTGACCCGGGCCTGTATGTGGATGCCACCAAGGGCACCGCGGCGTCCGTGCTCAACAACGAAAACGGCGGCGGCATCGGCTATCAGGCCGCCACCTTCCGCATCCTGAACAACGGCAACGCCAGTGACGACATCAGCAGCATCACCATCGAAGGCCTGGGCACCGGCGACCACGGCACCGCCTACACCAGCTTCCAGCTCTATCGCGACCAGACCGCCAGCGGCACCGTCGGGTCCTACGATGCAGGCGACGTGCTGATCGGCAGCGGCACCTTCAGCGGCGGACCGCCCCAGGCCACCATCAGTGTGCCGGTCAGCGAACAGACCTTCGCTCCGGCCGCCGACAAGCGCTTCTTCATCGTGGTGCAGCTGAACGGCACGGCAATCACGGCGCAGACCTTCAAGTACAAGGTTGCCGCGCTTGCCACCGGCGCCAGCGCCACCATTTTCAACGTCCCCAGCCGCACCATGGAAGGACTGGTCATCAACGGTCCGGCCGTGACGGTATCCGCGGTGGTCGGCACAGCCGAGCCGGTGCAGAACAATGAGACCGGCGGCGGCATCGGTTTTGAGGCCGGCAGGTTCACGGTCACGGCGAACGCCTTCAGCAGCGTGACGCTGAACTCGCTCACCATCCGGGGCAGCGGCACCGGCGACCACCTGAACGACTATGCCGAGTTCGCGGTGTACCGCGACCAGACCGCCAGCGGCACCGTGGGTTCGTACGACGCGGGCGACGCGCTGATCAGCACGGCTACCTTCGCCGGCAGCCCGGCCGAGGCGACCATCCCGTTCTCGGGCGGCGAAGCGACTTTCGCGGCCAGTGAGACCAAGACCTACTTCATCGTCATCAAGCTGGGCGGCACCGCCAGCGTCACCGAGACGTTCAACTACGCGGTGCAGGCGGGCAGTTCCGCCGGTACTTCGGCGGTGCTGGGCGTGCCTTCCGCCACGATCCTCGGCGTCTACATCATCGCGCCCGAGGTCACCTTCGACGGCAAGACCGTTTACGCGCCTGGCGTGGTGCCGTCCGGCATCACCGACCACGTGGTGCAGTCCTTCTCGCTGACGGCTTCATCCGTCGCGAACCAGGACATCAACAGCATCACGCTGACCCGCACCGGCACCATCAGCGACACCGACATCACCGCCGTGAAGCTGTGGGATGACGCCAACGGCAACGGTTTCGTGGACACGGGCGAAACCCAGCTCGGCTCGACCCAGACCTTCTCGGGCGGCACGCTGACCATCAGCGGCTCGCCGCTGAACTCGCTGACCTCCAGCCAGACGCGTTCCTACGTGGTCACTTACTCGCTGGGCACCGGCATCAACAACGGCACCACCTTCGGCGCGACTCTTTCCCCGGCCTCGGACATCTCAGCCACGCCGGGCCCGGTGCGCGTCACCACCGCGCTGGTCACCACCACCCACACCGTGTACCTGGTGGCGTCGTTCCCCTGGACCGACAACCTGGAGACCCTGGCGCTGGATTCCTCCAACCCGGTTCCGCTGACCAACGGCTGGTGGAACGACACCAGCGACGGCACGAACGACTGGTACGTGGACAACAACGGCACCCCGACCGGCGGCACCGGTCCCGCCACCGACCACAACCCGGGCACCACTTCCGGCCGCTACATCTACTTCGAAGACTCCAACTCCTACACGGCGGAACAGCGCATGCGCACGCCGCCGTTCGACATCTCGGCGCTGAGCCTGCCGGCGTTCCGCTTCTGGCTGCACTCGGTGAACGCCAGCACCACCGCCGGTCCCAACATCCTGCACGTCGACCTGGTTGACGTGATGAGCAAGACGATCACCAACGACATCATCACCGCGCTGCAGGCCAACTCCGGCTGGACCGAGCACGTGGTGGACCTGTCCAGCGTGACGGTGGGGATCGTCCAGCTGCAGTTCCGCATCCAGAGCCACGGCAGCAGCACCAGCCACGACGTGGCGCTTGATGACTTCTCGCTCAGCGATTCACCCGACATGAACGTCAAGAACAACGCGACGTCGGCCAGCGTGTCCAACGGCGGCACCGATGCCATCGGCGGCGTGATGACCGTCGGCCAGAACTTCACCTGGGACATCGAGAACCTGGGCGGCGTGAACCTCAACCTCACGGGCACGCCGCTGGTCGCGGTCAACCCGGTCAGCAACGTGAACGTCAGCGTCACGACCAACCCCACCAGCCCCATCGCGGCGGCGGGCACCAGCTCGTTCGTCGTCAACGTCGCGCCGCAGGCGGCGGGCGCCTTCAGCTTCACCGTCAGCATCGCCAACAACGACCCCGACGAGAACCCCTACACCTTCACGGTCACCGGCACCGGCGTGGCGAACACCCCGCCTTCCGTGACCATCCCCACCGGCTCGAACTGGGTGAACAACGGCGGCAACTATGAGCTGACGCTGAACCCGGGCGCCGCCTACAACGACGACCTGGAAATCGATGACCCCACGCCCGACGACATGACCGTCACCGTCACCCCGTCGGGAGCCACCCCCACCACCATCACCAGCGCGCCGGCCAGCATCGCCACCCCGACTGCCGGTCCCATCACCCTCAACTGGACCGGCACCGCCGACGCCTCCAACACGCCGGGCAGCTACACCTGGCAGATCTCCGTCAACGACGGCATCAACACCGTGAACTTCACGGCCTCCATCATCATCCTCGACCTCGCGCCGACCCACGCCATCGGCGTCGACGCCGGCGCGGGCACCGGCCAGACCTCCGGCACCGCCTACACCGGCCAGGCCCTGGTCGGCAGCGTCGCCGCGCTGACCCTGGCCGACGTAGATGACCCGAACACCGGCCAGAACCCGGCGCTGGGTACCGTCACGCCCGACGCGGGCAACCCCGCCGGCGGCTCGGGCTTCAACATCAGCCTGGTGGCGGGCTCGATCGTGGCCACACCCACCGCGGCGCTGCAGCTTGCGGACCTGGGAACCCACGTGTTCGAGGTGGATGTCACCGACGGAACCAACACCACCACGCTGTTCGTGGCGGTTGAAGTGGTGACGCCGGAGATCGACGTCCTGAACGCCACCGCGACCGCCATCCCCGTCGGCGGCAGCGACACCGTGACCGGCGCCCAGACCGGGCAGGCCCTGCCGATCACCTACACCATCGAGAACAACGGCAGCGCCGAGTTGAACATCACCACCGTGGTTATCTCCAACACCGTGAACTGCGCCGCCAGCGTGACCTCCAACCCCGGTTCGCCTGTCGCCGTGGCCGGTTCCACCACCTTCACCGTCAGCGTGACGCCCACCGTTCCGGGCGCCTTCAGCTTCGACATCTCGATCAACAACGACGACGTCAACGAAAACCCCTACGACTTCTCGGTCAACGGCACCGCCGCGGGGGCCCCCGACATCGAGGTCAGCGACGCCGCATCGACCGTCATCCCTGACGGCGGCACCGACAACCTGGGAACCCGCAACACCGGCCAGGCCACGCTGGTCACCTACACCGTCGCCAACACCGGCAACGTCGACCTCAACATCACCGGCGTCAACACCTCGGCGACCGTGAACTGCACCGTCAGCCTCAGTGCCGCCCCGGCTGCAACTGTCGCGCCGGGTACCAGCACCACCTTCACGGTCAGCGTCACACCCACCGCCGACGGCTTGTTCTCGTTCGCGATCGCGATCACCAGCGACGACCCGGATGAAAACCCCTACGACATCAACGTCTCCGGCACGGCCGCACTGGGCGGCGTCAGCGGCGGAGGCGGCGGTGGGGGCGGCGGCGGCGGTTGCGTCGCGGGCGACAGCAGCACCCCGCTGTTCGCCCTGCTGGCACTGGCGCTGGTCAGCCTGGTTGCCATCCGCAGGCGCCGAGCCTAGCAGCAAAGACAGCAAGAACGGGGAGGCTTCGGCCTCCCCGTTTTCTATTCTGGGGCCATGCGGCGATACCTGCTGGACAAACCCGGCGCCGAGCTGCGCGTCGAATCAGCACCCGAGCCCGTGCCCGGCCCCGGCGAGGTGCTGGTGCGCGTGCGGGCCTGCGCGCTCAACTACCGCGACCTGATGATCCAGCGCGGCGAATACGGCGCCTTCAAACACACCCCGCTGGTACCGCTCTCCGACTGCGCCGGCGAAGTGCTCGCCCTGGGCGAAGGCGCCGACGAATTCAGCACGGGCGACCGCGTGGCCGCCTGCTTCTTCCAGAACTGGCAGGCCGGGCGGCTGCACGCCGGCGTCTACGGCAGCGACCTCGGCTTCGGCCTGCAGGGCGTGCTGAGCGAGCTGCTCGTGTTTCCGCAGGCCGCGCTGGTGAAGCTGCCGCGCTACCTGAGCTTCGCCGAGGGCGCCACCCTGCCCTGCGCGGGCGTGACGGCCTTCAACGCCACAGTGCCGCACCTGTCGCGCGGCCACACCGTGCTGCTGCTGGGCACCGGCGGCGTGAGCCTGTTCGCCCTGCAGTTCGCCAGGGCCAGCGGAGCGAAGGTGATCATCACCAGCAGCGACGACGCCAAGCTGGAGCGCGCGGGCAAGCTGGGCGCCGACCACGGCGTCAACTACCGGCGCTACGAGGACTGGGACGAAGAGGTGTTGAACCTGACCGACGGCCGCGGCGTGGACTTGGTGGTGGAAACCGGCGGCGCCGCCACGCTGGAGCGCAGCATCAACGCACTCGCGCCCGGGGGCCAGGTCAGCATGGTGGGCAGGCTGACCGGCGTCGCCAGCGGTGTGAACGTGCACGGCCTGGTTCACAAGGCCGCCACGCTGCGCGGCGTGTTCGTGGGCAGCAAGCAGGATTTCCTGTCCATGAACGCGTTCACAGAGCAGCTGAACATAGCCGGCCTGCTGGATGATCTGGTGCCGTTCGAACAAGCCCCCAAAGCCTTCGAGCGCCTGACCACCGGCCGGCACTTCGGCAAAGTGGTGATCACCTGCGACGCGGCAGGCTGAAACCGGGTCAGTCTCAGTCTCGCACCCAGCGCTCGGCGTGCAGGTACTCACGCGAATCACGGTCACGGTTCGTCATGATTGCGTAGAGCGCCGTGCCGTCGAAGGTGACGTCGGTGCGCACTCCGTTTCGCATCACCACCCAGGTGGTGGTCTTCCGGGTCAATGACGCCTGCAACTCGAGGGATTCGCGTTCGCCCCCGACGGCCTTCCCGTCGATCTCGATCAGCAGGTCGCCGTCTTTCACGCCCAGCGCCTCAATCATTCCGCCTTCGGGCTGGATCTCAAGCTTCAGGCAGTCCCACGGGCGCGGGCGGAACACGACCTCTGACGAGGTCGGCAGTGTAACCTTCATCTGGCCAACGCTCGATTTCAACAGATAGGTTCCGGCCGGAAGAAACGGGATGGTAAGCACTCCTTGCCTGAAGTTGCCCCGGGACACGTCGACATTCAGTCCGCCCGTGGTGGATTTCAGGTCCAGATTGGGCGGCTTCGACTCATCCTCGGCGCGGATCGTCAGGCTGCACAGCTCGGGAATGCTTTCGCTGAACTCGTTGTCTCCCTGCCGTAAGCTGACCGTGCTCCTCAGAAGCGTATACGACTCGAATTGCCCGATACTGAGTTCCAGCATCAGCTCATACTCGCCGGGTGCCACGGGGCCCATGCGGATGGGTGCAGCGGACCTCCCGCCGTGCTTGTCCAGCCGCCGGTATGAACCTCGGTCTCCGTCAGACTGCCAGAGGCTCCATTCCAGGACGTTGCCGGCCGGGTGATCCTTGCCGTTGGTGACGTTCAGCAGCAGCCAGGCCGGCTTCTGCAGGTGGATGTCCAGCACCTCGCGTGAAGAAGCTTCGTAGCGGACGGTGCGCTGGCCGTGCTCGGTGTGAGATACCGTGATGTCGTAGTACTGGTACTCGACATCCCGAATTCGGGGATTGCGTGCCAGCCAGATACTGCCGTCTTCGGCCGGCATGACCCGTGGCGTGTACCCGTGGGAGCCGCCTTTCGAGTACGCATCAACGCTTATGTTCGGGTCGCGCAGCAGTTCGCCCTCGGGCGAGTACACGCGGATGACGATGTGGGTTTCAGTGCTGGGCTGGGGCATGCGCAGGTTGTGCTCCGCATCGTTGCCCGCCAGGGTGACGTCCGCCCAGTCCAGCACCCGATCTTCCCCGAACAGCATGACGCGGTAGCGGCCGGGCTCCAGGTCGTGACAGCGCCAGCGCAGCACGTCGCCGTCGGACCACACGTCGCTTCGGAGGGTGCGCTCCACGTTCTCGCTGTTCGGCGGTTCGCTGGGCGGATCCTTCTGTACCTTTACATCAAGGGGCAACCTGCTGAAGCCCTTGGGTGTCTCGATGATTCCGCCGATGCCGGGCGTGCGGACCAGCGTGAGCTCGATCGGCTGCAGTGTCTGGCCCGCCTCGAAACGGACCTCGACCTCGGACGAACGATAGCGCAACCGTGAGTCGTCAGCGCCGAACTGATCCGAAGTGGCGTAGATGATCCACTCTCCCGGCGTGAGCCGGAGTTCTGCGGGCTCTGCGTCCCGCGTGTAGCTTTCGCTCTCCCTGCTGAGCGCGCGGGCGCGGTACTTGATGGTCGCGCGTTCCACCTGTTTGCCGTCTTCATACCGCACCTGAACCAGCAGGGGCGTTGCAGGCCGCGCAATGAATTGAATCTCCGCAGGCGGCCTGGTGCGACCACGCTTGGGATCCGCGGACTCGATGTGCCAGGCAGGGGACTCCGCCCACACGGCGTAGCGGACGTTCTCCGCCAGCCCCTCGACGCGATAGTTGCCCTCAGCGTCCGTGGCAACCTGCCGCTGCGCGAGTTCAAGCCAGCGCGCGTAGCGGATCTCATGCCTGACGCGCTCCTCGGCGGCCATACCCTGGTAGTAGCGCCGTTCCGGGTAATCGCTGGAGACGTACACCAGCACGCCTTCGACGGGTGCGCCGTCGATGGTCTTCACCGAACCCGAGATCACGCCGTTGCCGCGGGGGACCTCGGGAATCTCGGCGGCGGCGATGATCTCCGTCAGGCTGGCGCCGGCCGCGGGCTCTTTCGCCGGCTCCTTAGCGGGCTCAGGCGATGTTTCGGGTGACGGTGCTGTCAACGGTGGCGTGTCGGCGCGCGGCTCGTCGTTTGTCGGCGGGGCGTCCGCGACCTGCACCGCCGGCGCCCGTTGCGTCACGGCCACACCAATCGCAAGGCCGATCAAAAGGCCCAGCACCAGGCCAAGCGCGGTGGAAATCGCGAGTTTCCCGTTCATGCCAAACTCCGGTTCAGTCGTTGCGGTAAGCGCCTTTGAAACCCAGGTTTTCGCCGTTCTCGCGCCGGTTGTCGTGTGCTTCGTCTACGGCCTTTCCGTTCAGCACTACCTCAATCACGACACCTTCACGAACCAGGGTCCAGGTGGTGCTGTCCCTGGCGAGGGAAGCCATCAACTGGGTTCTGAACATGTCCACGTCGCCGAACTCCGCGCCATCCACCTTGAACACCCTGTCGCCGTTGCGCAGGCCGGCTTGCTCTATCAACCCGCCGGCCTTGATCGAGGTAACCTCCAGGCAGTCGTACATGCGCGGCGCGAACTCCACCGCATCGGCTGCCGGCACGCTGATCTTCATGCGGCCGTGGCGGGTGTAGACGTCGTATTCGCCGGCGGTCAGCAGCGGGATCTCGAGCATCGCGCCGTCGATGTTGCGGTCCGAGCTGTCCAGGTAGACACGCTTGCCGCCAAGATCAAGATTGATGTCCGCCGCCTGCTGCCCATCCTTGCAGCGCAGTTTCAGGGAGTAGAGCAGCGGCATGGCCATGGTGTGCTGGTTTTCGCCAACAGCCAGCACGATCGTTTCACTGTAGATCGGGTTGCGGACGCGCCTGCCATCTCGGTGGACCAGTACGATTTCATAGCTGCCGGGCTGGTATGGTCCGAAGGTGAACGGGCTTGAGTCTGCCTCGCGGCGCGAGGAGGAAATCCACTCCGATTGCGACCCGGCCACCAAGACCCGCCAGCCCAGCTTGTCGCGCGACTCGTGTTCGTTGTAGCCCGTCACCGTCAGCACCAGCGTGGCTGCCTGTTCAAACTGCAACTCCTGGACCGAGTGGTCATCGCGCTCGACCCGGCGCGTGAGTGTGCCGTACTGCTTGTTGGACACCACCAGCTCGTACCACCAGTCCTCTGCATTGTTTCTCTGATTCACGTCCGGGAGGCGACGTTTCACCCACAGGATGCCGTCCTGCGGCCATACAACGGCAGCGCCGCCGCCATACCAGCTGGTGCCCCGGCGGATGCGCAGCGTGACGCTCAAGTCGGTGACCGGCTTTTCGTCCGGCCCGGTGGCGCGGCAGATGATGTAGTCTTCGGCTTCAGGCTCCGGCACGCTTAGTTCGACTTCGACCAGTTCCGCTGCAACGGACACGTCCTTCCAATCCACGATTGCGTTGTCCATCACCAGAAGCAGACGGTAGGCGCCCGGTTGCACCTCCAGGATCGAAAAGGTGCTGGGTCCCGAATCGAAGGGGAAGTTGCGGGTCTGTGCCTGCTTCGGGCGGGTGCGTCTCATTTCCTCCAGGTCGCCCGGCGCTTCGGCCGGAGGGTCCTTCACCAGCAGCACCTCGAACCGGGGGTTCTTGTACAGCTTCGGCACGACTACCGTGCCGCGCACGCCGGCGCGGGCGGCCAGCTGCAGTACCAGCGTCTCGGGCGTATCGCCCGCCACGATCTCAAGCAGCACCTCCTCGCCCTGGTACTCCAAGTCGTTGCCCTGGCTGCCCCGGATTTTCCAGGTGCCGGGCGACAGTTGCAGCTCGCCGCTGCCATTCTCGAACACGGTGCCGCTGGAGCGGTTGCTTCCCACCTGGTCGTAGCTGACACGGCCGTACTTGGCCAACGAGCCGTCCGGCATGCGCACTTCGACCTGCAGGCGGATCGAAGCGGTTGCCTGGAAATTCACCGTGGCGCCGGCCTGCACGCTGCCGCGGGTGTCAACGGGCTCGATCTTCCAGCCCTCCAGCGTGGCGGAGATGTTGTAGCGCGCGGTTTCGGACAGGGACTCGAAGCGGTAAGCGCCGTCTGCGTCCGTGACGGCGGTGACGCGGGAAAGCTCCGTCCAGCGCTGGTAGCGGATGTCGTCGCGCACACGCTCTTCCAGAGTTGCGCCGGAATCGATCCGCTTTTCCGGGTAACGCGGGCTCAGCAGGATCTCCACACCGGCCAGGCCTTCACCGCTCTCCAGTCGCACATGGCCGGCGATTACACCATCGCCGCGTGGAAGCTCGGGAGTCTCGGTGGCGGCGATGAGATCCGCAAGGCTGCTGCCGGCCGCGGGCTTTTTCGCGGACTCCCTCGTGGGCTCAGGCGATGTTTCGGTCGGCAGCGCTTCCGGCGGCGGCGTGTCGGCGTGCGGCTCGTCGTTTGCCGGCAGGGCGTCAGCGACCATGGGCGCCGGCGCCCGTTGCGTCACGGCCACACCAATCGCCAGGCCGGCCAGCAGCCCCAGCACCAGCCCAAGCGCGACGTGTACTGCCTTGTTCATGTCTGCTCCTGTATCGCGGTAAAACGCGCAGAGTTGCGACTACCGGATACTACCGCTCAAGCGCTGCTTTTACAGCGTTGTTACACGGGCGATGCCCCGAACGGCCTATCATTTGTGTGCAGTCGAGATGGAGGCTTTGTGCAGACCACCTTCAATTCTCAGGCGCGGGCGACGCCGCTTCCTTACAATGGGCGCATGTTGCGTACTGTGCTGGTGATTGAAGACGACGCCGCCATCCGCCGCGGCGTGGTGGACGCCCTGAAGTTCGAGGGCTTCACCGCGCTGGAGGCCGCCGACGGCGAGGCCGGCCTGAAATCCGCCCTGCAGGTGGATTGCGACCTGGTGCTGCTTGACCTTGCCCTGCCCAAACTCCACGGCCTTGAAATCCTGCGCGAAGTCCGCCGCGTGCGCCCCACCCTGCCCGTGATCGTGCTGACCGCCATGGGCAACGAGAAAGACCGCGTCGCGGGTTTAAAACTCGGCGCCGACGACTACGTGGTCAAACCCTTCAGCGTCGTCGAGCTGATGGCGCGCGTCGAGGCCGTGATGCGCCGCTCGCCCGAGCGCCCCCAGGACGTGCAGGAGTACGAATTCGCCGAGGGCGTCGCCGACCTCGCCCGTTGCGAAATCCGCTACCATGACGGCACCCGCGTTGAGCTGTCCGAGCGCGAACGCGAGCTGCTGCGCTATTTCGTGGTCAACCCCGGCCGTGCCATTTCGCGCGACGAGATATTAAGCCGCGTGTGGCGCATCGACCCCTCGGGCATCAGCACGCGCACCATCGACATGCACGTGGCGCGCCTGCGCGACAAGCTGCGCGATTCCGGCGATGACCCGCGCATCCTGCTGACCGTGCGCGGCAAGGGCTACATGCTGGCGGTGGCGTCATGAAGACCAGCCTGCTCTGGAGTGTCTTCGCGCTGGGCCTGCTGCTTGCGGGCGGCCTGATGGCGTACGTCAGCGTGCGGTTGATGGCGCTTGAAGACGCCCAGGCCGAAAACACCCGCCGGGCCCTGGCCGAGGAAAACATCCGCCTCGCGCTCTGGCAGATGGACGGTGAGCTAGCGCCGGTCGTCACCGACGAGGCCGCGCGCCCCTACTTCCAGTACGTGCCGTTCTTCCCGGCCGAGGGGGCCTACACCCGCATGTTCAACGACATGCAGGAAGGCGACGTGCTGCTGCCCTCGCCGCTGCTGCGCAACCAGGTGCCGCAGATCGTGGTGCACTTCCAGTTCGAGCCCGACGGCTCGCTGACTTCGCCCCAGGTCCCGCGCGGCGAGTGGCGCACCATGGCCGCCCTGCGCTTCCTGAGCCAGCAACAGATCGACGACGCGAACAAACAGCTCGCGCGTGTAGGCGCCGCCACCAGTCGCGAGCAGCTGCTGACCCTGCTGCCCGAGCGCAAGCTCGAGCTGCGAGACCCGGTGCTGCCCGAGATGGTGCTCGCCGACGAAAGCTGGGCCGCGCAGAACACCGTCAACCAGGCCGAGTACCAGCAGCGCGCCGACGCCTACAAGCAGCAGGCCGTCAAACGCAGGATCGAGCAGGCCGGCCAGTACCAGCTGAACACCCTGCAGAAGCCGATCGACGTGCGCGAAGGCCCCATGACGGCCGTGTGGGTCGGCGACAACCTGCTGCTGGCGCGGCGCATCAGCCTGGGCGACTCCGAGTACGTGCAGGGTTGCCTGCTTGATCGCGCGCGCATCGAGGCCGACCTGCGCGCGGCCGGCGCCGAGGCGCTGCCGAACGCCAGCTTTCGCGCCGCGCCCATGGACCCCACCACAGTTGAGGCTGCCAACGTGCACCGGCTGGCGGCGCTGCCCATCGAGGTGCTGCCCGGCGAGGTGCCAGTGGCGGCGCCCGAGGGGCGCTCGCCGCTGCGCCTCACGATGTACGTGGCGTGGGCCTGCCTGGCGCTGGTGGCGCTGGGGCTCGCGTTCGTGCTGCAGCGCACGCTGGGGCTGGCGCAGCGCCGGGCGGAGTTCGTGTCGGCGGTTTCACACGAGCTGCGCACGCCGCTGACCACCTTCCGCATGTACACCGAGATGCTGGCCGCCGGGCGCATCCGCGACGAGCAGACGCGCCTCGAGTACCTCAACACCCTGCACTCGGAGGCGCTGCGCCTCGGCCACCTGGTCGAAAACGTGCTGGCCTACGCGCGGCTGGAGAATTCCTCGCCGGCCGGGCGCATCGAGACGCTGGCCCTGCCGCGCCTGCTGGAGCGCGCCACGGAGCGCCTGCGCCTGCGCACGGAACAGGCGGGCATGCAGCTGGTGGTCGAGCCCTGCCCGCAGGAGGTCAGCGTGCGCGCCGACCCCGGCGCCGTGGAGCAGATCGTCTTCAACCTGGTGGACAACGCCTGCAAGTACGCGGCGAGCGCTGACGACAAGCGCATCCACATCGAATGCGAGCTCGACGCGCGGCAAGTGCGCCTGGTGGTGCGCGACCACGGCCCCGGCATCAGCCGCGAGGAAAGCGCCCGCATGTTCAAGCCCTTCCGCAAGTCGGCGCAGGCGGCCGCGAACTCCGCCCCGGGCGTGGGTCTGGGCCTGACGCTGAGCCGCCGGCTGGCGCGCGCCATGGGCGGCGAGCTTCGGCACGAAATGGCACGCCCCTCCTCGTGTTGCTTTGTATTGCATCTTCCGAGGAACTGAGCAGGGCTTGTGATTTCTGATTTACACCTCACGGGCGTGAGCCTATTGTTGTCCCTCATTCTCACAAACGGACCAAGAGGGGGAGAGCATGCCGGCTGTTCAGAAGATTCGTTATTGGCTGGTCCTGACGGCGCTGTTCGCTTTCGTCGCCGGTTGCCCGGGTGACGACGACGATGGCGGTGGCGGCAGTGGCGGCGGTGGTGGCGGAGGCGGCATCCTGCCGGTTGTGACCATCACCCAGTTGCCCGCCAACGGCAGCAGCGGCGACGTCGCGATCCTGTACACGATCACGGACCCGGATTCCGCCGGCGTGGACATTGCCATCGAGGTGCAGGACCAGTCCTCCGGCGGCAACCCCTTCGTCGACATCAGCGGCGCCCAGGGCACGGGCAGCGATGGCGTCACCGGGCTCAGCGCCAGTGCCGCAGGCGAGGCGCACGTCTTCGTGTGGGATACCAGTGCTGTCGCGACGTCTGCGCCGGTTTCGTTTGTCGTGCGCATTACGCCCAGCGACGGCACGGGCGCCGGCACGGCCGTGACCAGCACCGCCTTCACAATCGACAACAGCGGCGGCGGCAGCACGGTCACCGCATCGCAGGTGTACGCGCCCACGCCCGACCGCACGCTTTACGGCAACGCGTTCGTGCCGTTCTCACTGATTGAGACCAACGCGACGCAACAGCCCGCGAACACCGTGCAGATCGAGTTCTCGACCGACAGCGGCGCGAACTGGAATGACTGCACCGAGGCCGCTGACCCCGTCAGCTCCGGTACCACGGGCCTGCTGGCCACCACGCGGGGCCGAGACCACGTGTTTGTCTGGGACACCGCCGCGGACATCGCCGGCACGGCCAACAGTGTGCTGCTGCGGTTCACACCGATCAACACGACGGTCGGCACGGCATTCACCACGGGCAGTTTCGCCGTAGACAACGTCGCGGCGCCCACCCGCGGCGTGTTCGCGGGCATGACCGCCGCCGACCTCGGCAACATCGACCACAACCCGGGCACCTGGGGCAACACGTCCGGTGTCTGGGTGCACTACGGCGACTCCGCGGGCGGCACCGTCGTGTTCCGCCAGCCGGACAGCGGCAACAGCAACGAGCGCCTGCTGTATCGCACCTTCGACTCGGCTGCGTCGCCTACGCTGGGCGCGATCACGCCGCTGACGGCCGCCGCGCCGGCGGCCGACCACGAAGTGGTATGGGACGCAAGCGCCGGTGACGTGCACGCCCTGATGTTCCGCGAAACGGGCGGCGCCGTGTTCGCGACGCGCTTCACCCCGGCAGCCGGCGCGTATTCAACGCCCACGCAGATCGATACCGGCATGTACGGCGTGCGCGGACACATCGAGGCCCACCGCAGCGGCAAGGTGATCGCCGTGTGGGTCGACGGACCCGCGAACAACCTGTACGCGTCGTGCTGGGACGACACGGCCGGCAATTTCACGGCGCGCCAGGCGCTGACGCCCGCGGGCACCCCGGCAGGCGGCATTGACGTCAGCATTTTCTCGATCGAGTTCACGCTCGCGGGCAACGCGCACATCGTGTTCGGCGCTGACGACGGCAGCGTGGAGGCGTTCTGGCACGTGTTCTACAGCGCCCACAACGACAGCTTCTCAGCCGCACAGCGCATCACCTACAGCGGCGCGGGCGCCGGAGACGCCACACGCCACAGCACCGACCTCGGCGCCCAGAACTACGGCGGGCGCATCTTCGGCGGCGGCACGGAATTCTTCCAGCAGACCATCCTGCGCGGCGCGCACGTGCTGGCGATGTTCTGCCAGGACGTGAACGCCGTGCGCCGCGGCCTGGCCAACTACTGGGACGCCGACGAAGAAGACGACAGCACCGCCTGGCAGGGCTGCCTGTTCATCGACGACAACCAGGCTGCAACCAGGGTGGAACGCCTGTTCTTCAACACCGACCTGCTGAACAAGAACAACCCGCGTCTCGCCAGACGGGCGGTCGTGTGGCAGCAGGAGGTCAACACAACCGGCGAGTGGGCGCTGTTCGTCAACACCTTCGACGGCAGCAGCTGGGCGGTGGAAGACGCCAGCGACGCGGCCGCGCTGACGCTCACGCGCGTCGACAACGGCACCACCAACCACGTCACCTACGCCGAGATCAACCACAACCTGAACGGCAACGGCATCCTCACCTTCACGCAGGCCGATGGCGCGGGCGACGTGCGGCTCTATGGCGCGCTGTATGAACACTCGTCGCAGAGCTTCAGCGCAACCCCGACCGTGGTCGACAACTGCGTCAACGGCGACGACGTGCTGCTCGAGTACAACCAGACCCTGGCCGGCAACCCGATCGTCTTCCCGACGCCGCCGAAGCTGTTCTCGTTCCAGGGGCTGGGCGCCGCGACGGCCGTGATCAGCTATCGCGCCCAGCGCTCGACGGCCGGCGGGCCCCAGATCGGCGTCGCGATGCTGAACGGCAACAATGCCGATTGGCTGAACTCTACCTGGGTCACGCCGCACGAACCGGACGTGGTTGACGGCACGGATACGGCCACGTCTCTCGCGGGCACGGTCGAGGCCAAGGTGACCGGCATCGTCTACCCGGACCGCACCGGTGACGCCATGTGCATCGGCGCGCGGCTCAACAGCGCGATCGTCGTTCCCACCATCACCCTGCGCCTGCGCCTCTACGACAGCACGGTGCCCGGCTGGAACGCCACGACCGGCGTCGGCACCAACGCGGTCTACATTGACCTGGCCAACCCCGGCAACACGACCGTGCCCGGCTTCAATACCCAGTTCGCCATCAACCCGGACTGGACCGAAGTCGATGGCACCATGCGCGTCATGGCCGGCGCCGTGATGGACATCAGCGGCACGCCGCGCCTGCGACTCTTCCAGATGCGCTGATCCGCGAACATCCGGGGCCGCCCACGCGGCCCCGGATTTTTCGTTCCTTAATGACCTTTCGGGTGTGATTTCGCTTACAATGTGGCCGGTGCGGCCATGCAGATCCTTACCGAAATCGAGCAGGTCTTCTTCAAGTACCGGCACATACCCTACCTCGGCGAAGTCGTCACGCAGCTTGAGCACGCGCTGCAGACCGCGCGCGAGGCCGAAAAGGCCCGCGCCCCCGAGGCCATGATCACCGCGGCGCTGCTGCACGACATCGGCCACATGGTCCACAACCTGCCGCTGGAGGACGTCAACTACGTGGGTTTCTGGAACCAGGACGACGGCCACGAGCTGGTGGCCGAGAAGTGGCTGGCGCGCGCATTCCCCGAAGAAGTGACCCAGCCCATCCGCTGGCACGTCGCCGCCAAGCGCTATCTGGCCGCCACCGAGCCCGGCTACGAAAACCAGCTCACGGCCGCGTCCGTGCACGTGCTGCAACTGCAGGGCGGCCCCATGGGCAAGGCGGAGCTGCAGGAGTTCGAAGCCAACCCCTGGGCGCAGCAGGCGATAGCAGTAAGGCGCTGGGACGACCGCGCCAAAACCCCCGGCCGCACAACGCCCAAGCTGGAGCATTTTCTAGAGATCGCCCAGCACTGCCTGAAAACCCCGGCTCGCTGAAACAGCAGCGAGTTCAATCAGCGGAGTGCGGCTGCCCCCCATTGACGGGCGGGGGAGTGGATTGGACCATGCCCACGCCTCAGGCGGCGCAAGCGCGGCCAAGGCGCGACAATCAGCCACCTTAGCTCAGCGGTAGAGCAACGCTTTCGTAAAGCGTAGGTCGTCGGTTCAAATCCGACAGGTGGCTCCAGCCTTAAATGCAGGCGGGAGGCGGCTTTGCAGCTGCCTCCCGTCTGGCGCTTAACCCGTAATCTCTTTTCGCGGCACCCTAAATGGCACCCTTAAGGGGCTCATCCCCCCAGCCTTGACGGGCTGTCAGGCTGACCAAACTTGCTCACTTGCCGATCCCCCGGCCGAACGCTTCGACGTCTTCCAGACGATAGCGCAGCGTTCCGCGGCTGCCTGGCTCTAGTTTCCGGCCCTTCAGCAGCTGCGAGGCCGTCCAGCGCGCCACCGTGCGCGTCGTGACGCCGAACAGAGCGGCGACCTCGTCGCGGCGCATCATCAGCGGCAGATCCTGGCCGAAGTACTCGGAGTGGCGTAAGGGCCTTGGCATTGCGGTCTCCAGTGCTGGACACACGGAGATTCTCGCCGACGCCGACGGACCAGGCACGTCGAATGGCTGACAATCGTTGACAACATCCGGCACCGCCCCGAAAGCCGCCACGGGGGCCGCTTCAGGCCTTGGGTGAAACCAGGTCAACCACGCGGCCGACGAGACCTACTCCACGGATGGTGGTCCGATGGTCGGGTTGAACCGAGCCACGCCGCACCAGGCCGCGGATGGTCGGCAGTTGCTCCTCCAGTTGCTTGAGGTGGCGGTCGTCGTCGGTGAGCTGCCGCACGTCTCCGAGCTCGATCAGCAGGTGCGCCGCGACGGAAGACAACTCGTACCACTCGCCGTGGGCCCAGCAGATCACGTTCTTGCCGGCGCGCTCGCTTAGCACAAACAGCCCGCCCATCCAGCTCGCCGGTTCCAGGTTCTGGTTCAGGTGGTCAAGCAGCCCGGCCGCGAACCCAACTATCAGGTCTGCGGCGGCGATCTTTGGCTTCGCGACAATCCCCCCGCGCGCGGCCGTTCGCGCCTTGCGCCGGTGGATGCGCTGCACGACCCCGCCAACCAGGCCGGCGCCGCCGGCCCTGAGCACCCCCTGCAGTTCAGTCTCGTGCGCGACGAAGAAGTCGCGCCCCGCGCCGGCTTCGGCGTGTTTCGTGAACCATGCCCAGACGGTGTCGAATTCCAACCGGGGATCGTCGCCGTACAGCGTGCACAGAAGGTCCCAATAAAGGGTCGGCCCCAGCTCCTGCACCTGGACCGCCAGCCGAACCTGCTCCTGAAGTTCGAGGTTCGACGAGTCAACCAGGCCCAACAAACCATCGGCCGGATACATCCCCCGTGTTGCGGCAATCCGCTCGGCCAATTCCATGCACTCGGGGCCGACCCGCGACTCCCGCGCCAGTTCCGGCAGCAGCGACGAGACCTTAGCCAGCAGCCGCGCATGCAGCTCAGTTCCATCGGCCACAACGACCGCACCACAAAGCCGGCGCCGCAGCTCCATAAGGAAGCCGTCGTCGTCCCCATCAAGCAGCGCCCGAGAACCTTCCCCCGCAAACCAGTCGCAAACAGCTCTCATCCCAGCCTCCAGCATGAACCAGAGGCCAGCATACCCCACCCCGCGACATCGGGACGCACATGGAAGCCAGATCATCCGTGGCCAACGTGCAACGCATCAGCGCAACGCAAACACGGCCAAGGTGCAGCAGCACCAACGCCGCAAGCTGCCCAAGAGCCCACTGCGCGAGGCAATCTCGTACGCGAGGAGCAACTGGACGGCCCTCACACGCTAAACAGAACTGGGATCCCTAAGCATCGACAACAACGCGTCAGAGCGGGCGTTGAGAATCGTCGTCAGCCGATTTGCTACGAGGCTGTTGGGCCGGGCGGATTCCTGACAGTTTAGACCGGGCGCATGCCTGACACTTTCCTCTTGTACAACTTCCCCTTTGACGTTGCACGGCTGCTGCCGA
>JAANMX010000340.1_pt1 | contig 63589 bp, 55 predicted proteins | sample 7279681 | NCBI WGS metagenome assembly JAANMX01 (sample SAMN14094542, study PRJNA606508) | bioreactor metagenome | isolation source: A lab-scale SPAN reactor treating ammonium-rich wastewater day 351 | place: Ireland: Galway | collected 2018-01-01
CCACTCGGACCAGAGCCAGTCGGCGCGGATCGCGCGGGTGCTGGGCATCACCCAGGCGCCGGTGCGCATGGACAGCCAGTGCAAGTATGCGGCCGTGGCCCGCGGCGATGCGGAGATCTACCTGCGTATGCCGACGCGCGCGGACTACCAGGAGAAAATCTGGGATCATGCGGCCGGGATGCTGGTGGTGAAGGAAGCGGGCGGCAGGGTGACGGATATTACCGGCAAGCCGCTGGATTTCTCGCGGGGTCGGACGCTCGCGGCCAACAGCGGGGTGGTGGCGACCAACGGCAGGATTCACGACGCGGTGGTCGCCGCGATTGCCCAGACCAGCGAGGCCCAGGCGCCTGCGTGAGTGACGGCGGGTGCGATGCTGCGTGGTTGACGCCGCCCAGCCGTGTCGTATTGTCGCCGGCGGGTTTCCTGGCTGGGACATGGGCATGCAGACCATCGAGAACGAGCACCTGCGGCTGGCGGTGGGCGATGACGGCCATGGGCTGCAACTGATCGACCTGACTCGACGCTGCGTGTGGCGGCTGGACGATGCCCGCTGTGGCTATCGGCCCGTCGAGGAAGCCGAAGGACTAGCGCCCTTCACGCACAGCCACGCCCGTCGTGAGGACGAGGCGATTCGCATCTCGCACCAGACGCCCCAGGGCCCCGTGGACTTTGTCTGGCGGTTGGAAGCCGATCACGTGCGTGTGACGCTGCAGACGCGCGTTCGAGGCCTGACATCCATTGCCTTGCCCGGCAGCTTTCAGCCGGCGGAAGGCCGGTTGCGTCTGGCGTTGCCGCTGTACCAGGGTTTGCTGATCGATCGCGGCAAGGCCGCGTGGCAGGCGCGGCTGGGACATCATGGGCATTTCGGCCTGAACATGGCGATGGCGGGCTTCATCGCCGAGCGCGGCGACGGGCCGCATGCCGGTCTGCTGGTCGCTCACGACAGCGCGTCAAACTGGCGCGGCGCCTTCGGGCATGGCGGCGGCTCAAGCGGCGATGGGCTGTTCTTCCATTATGAGCACGCCCGCTGCCCGGTGGATGGATGGATCGAGGCCGGCGTGTGCCTGTATCCGACCGACGGCGATGTCACGTCGCTGTGCAAGCGTTACCGCCGCCGTCTGGTGGATCGCGGCCAGTTCACGCGATGGGATGAGAAGATCACCGCCAAGCCGATCGTGTCCAAGCTTTTCGGGGCTGTGTTCGCGTTCATCGGCTACAACCACAGCGACGAGATCGACTACGTGCAATCCCTGCGGAAGCTCAAAGCCCGCGGCTTCGAGTCGATTTTTGTTTTCCCCGCGCGGTTCTGCCACTACTCGACGGATTTTCGCATGGGTGGGGACGCGCCGATCCACCTGAGCGACGAGCAGATCGAGGCCATGCGGGCGATCGAAGGGGTGTATCTGTCGCCGTGGGGTTGGGTGAATGAGGCGCTGGATGACGGGACGCCGCAACGTCGGCGGCTGTACCGCCAGGAGCCAGCCGGTCAGTGCAAGCCGGGGTGGAAGATCGACGACTACCAGTGGTACCAGACCTGCACGCCGTACCAGGTCGAACATGTGCGCGACCGGCTGGCCGGCGACATGCGGCCGATGGACTGGATCCATTTTGACGTGAGCGCGATGTACCACGGTATGTGCTGCATGAATCCCGAACACGAACTGCACGGCGGCGGCCCCCTGAGCCGGCGCGATGATGTGATCTGGACGCGGCGGCTGTTCAGTCCGCACACGGTGGGCAACCGTGTGGTGTCCAGCGAAGGCTTCGCGGATCACTATGCCGCGTTTTACGACGTGGGCACAACGAAGGTGGTGCCGTCCTACGACCACGCCGGCCCCGGGCCAGGGCCGGCGATCGTGGTGCCGATGACCAGCCTGGTGTTTCGTGATTCGTGCATCCATGACTGGTGGGAGCTTCACAACTACAACGCCAATCCGGGCTTCGGCCTTGGGCCGACGCCCCACGGGCTGGCCCGCAACGGGGCGGGTGAGCCGCGTCTGAAGGCCGCCATCGACGCCCTGCACGGATTCCCGCCGAGCCTGTTTCCGTTCGGCCGACAATACGCCTGGGTGAATATCCAAACGCGGCAGACGTACTCATTTCTCATTCGTCTGGAGGACGCGGAGGTTCAGGAGGCGATTGAGGCGGCCTTGCCGGTGGCGCGGCTGCACGGGCGTCTGGGGCGGCGGCAGATGCTTGCCTTCGAGATGCTCAGTGACGATGGCCTGCTGCAGGCCAGCACCTTCTCCGACGGGACGCGGGTCGTGGCGAACCTGGGTCCGACGGCGCGGGAGGTTCCCGGGTTGGGGCTGCTGGAGGGACCGGGCTGGCGGGTGGCGCAGGAACCGACCGAAGGTTCGGCTCGACCGTCGTGACGTTGACGCCGGCGGGGGCAAGGCGTAGCATCCTTTAATCCGGATGGACGGATAGAAGGTCGCGGTGGTTCTGCGGCCTCAGCAGGCACCCAGGCCACGGGGACCGGGCAGCGGGCTTCCCATGCCGGCTGCGAGCGAGTTGCCGATGCATATTCAGGATATCTTCGCCAAGTACGCGACCACGCTTTCCTTCGAGTTCTTCCCTCCCAAGAACGTTGAGGGGGCCAACCAGCTTTACGCGACGATCGCCGCCCTTGAAGAGCTCAAGCCCTCGTTCGTGTCGGTGACCTATGGTGCGGGCGGGTCGACGCGCGAGCTAACGCACGACCTGGTCGTGCGCATCCGCAACACGACGCCCATCACGCCCATCCCGCATCTGACATGCGTGTGCCACAGCGAAGCGCAGATCCACGAGATTCTCAAGCGCTACGCTCTGGGCAACATCCACAACATCCTGGCCCTGGGCGGCGACCCGCCCCGCGACGTTCCCGACTACGACCGCTCGCGCGACGCATTCCGCCATGCCGCCGACCTGGTGCGGTTCATTCGCAAGTTCAACCAGAGCGGCGCGCACCCGGAGAAGCGCGGGTTCGGCATCGGTGTGGCGGGCTTTCCGGAGGGGCATCCGACCACGCCCAACCGTCTGCTGGAAATGGACCACCTCAAGGCCAAGGTCGATGCGGGCGCGGACTACATCTGCACGCAGCTTTTTTTCAACAACGGTGATTTCTACGACTTCCGCGAACGATGCGAGCTGGCGGGCATCCGCGTGCCGATCATCGCCGGCATCATGCCGGTGACCAGCACCAAGGGCATGCGGCGCATGGCGGAGCTGGCAGCCGGCTCACGTTTCCCGGCCGCACTGCTGCGGGCCCTGGCCCGGGCGGGCGACGATGAGGACGCTGTCGAAGCCGTCGGCGTCCACTGGGCCACCGAGCAGTGCCGGGATCTGCTGGACCACCAGGTGCGCGGCATCCACTTTTACACGCTCAACCGCTCGGGCGCGACGCGGCGGATCTACAAGAGCCTGGGCCTGCGCGATACGATGGCCGCCCAACCAGCCCGGGCGTAGGCGCGGCAGCGCTCTGGGGTGCTCATGGTCATCCGCTTGGGACGCTGCGCGGCGGACGTCGCATGATCCAATTCAATCGAAGCTGGTTGCGGCGCGGCTCGCCGCGGATCTGGATGCTGGGCCTGCTCGCCCTGAACCTGGCGTGGCGGACGTTGCGGTATGTGCAATGCTGGCCGATGTGGGGCGATGAGGGATTTGTCGCCGTCAACTTCGGCCTGCGCGACTGGGTGGGCATGACGCGGCCGCTCGAACACCTGCAGATCGTACCGGTGGGTTTTCTCTGGCTGACGCTGGGGTTGGTGAAACTCGCAGGCCTGGGCGAGATGGTGCTGCGACTGATTCCGTATCTGGCCGGCGTCGGTGGGGCGGTGCTGGTCTGGCGGATGGCGCGGCGCTGGCTGGGAGCCAACGCCGGTCTGGCGGCGATGGCGATCTTTGCGGCCTCGTATTACCCGGTGCGTCATGCGGCCGAGGTGAAGCCTTACAGCATGGACCTGCTGGTCGCGGCGGCGATACTGCATGTGGCCGCGTGCCTCTACGCGCGCATGCCGCGCGGGCGTGAGCGAAGCGCGTGTCGGGCCCTGTGGTGGGTGCTGTTCGGGCTGTTTGCGGCGGCGGTCTGGGTGTCGTACACGGCCGCGTTCGTGGGCGGCGGTGTGGTGCTGGTGCTGGCCTGGCGAGCGATGCGCCTGCGGCGGCCGGCGTCGCTCGGACTGGTGCTGGCGGCCGGTATCGTGCTCACGGTCAGTTTTGTCGGCATGTACCTGCTGGCCGGACGACCGCAGTCGATCGCGGCGCCCGGCATGTGGAACGACGAGGCCTGGCGCGATGCCTATCCGCCGCTGGACCAGCCGTGGCGCATTCCCATCTGGGTAATCGCCAAGCACGCGGGCAACATGTTCGCCTATCCCAACGGGGGCAATCATTGGGGCAGCACGGGGACGCTGCTTCTGGTGATCGCCGGTAGTGCGGCCTTGTGGCGGCGCGGGCGCGGCTGGCTGGTGGTCTTGCTGTTGAGTCCGTTGCCGTTGAACCTGGCTGCTGCGGTGCTGCGGAAATATCCCTACGGCGACAGCGCCCGTGTGGCGCAGTACGTGGCCCCGGCGGTATGCTTGCTCGCGGGCGCTGGGCTCGCGGCCATGCTGGGTCTGTTGCTTTCCAGGCGAAGGGCGGCGGGTGTCCGGGTGGCGGCGGCGTTGCTGGCGGTTGGCGTCGTGGCATACATGGTCGCCGACGTGGCCAAACCCTATAAACGCAAGGCCGACGTCCTGGCCCGGCAAGCGGTACGGGATCTGAGCGGGATGGTGCGGCCGGGCGATGCGGTCGCTTTCTTCGGCAGTTTCAACGTGCCAGGTTTTGATCCGGCGCAGGCGGATGCCGACGGCCCGGACCTGCGGCTCTATGGCGGCTCGGCGGCCCGTCTGCGCTACAACCTGATGCGCTATGGCCCGTGGCCGATCGCGTGGGCCCCGCCACCCGGCGAACTGCCGATCGCCGGCAGCGGGCGCACATTCCTGCTCGTCTACCACGACTCCAAGACGCCGTTCCCCGCCGAGTGGGCTCGGCGCTACCTGGATGCGGCGGCGTGGCAGCTAGGCCAGCCGTCGCGCGTGATCGATCGTGACCTGCGTGACCGCGGCGAACATATGGAGGTTTACTGCTTCGGCGAAGGCTGCGGCGAATCGGTCGGAGGGGATGAAAGGCCGGCTGCGATACGTACTGGCCGGAGGAATGAACCGTCCGTAGAATAGCGATGCACAGCTCCGTGATTGAACCCTGTCAGCCCGTCGGGCGGCTGGCGGGTGCTGAAACCCCAGGCCCGACGACATCAAGCCGGCCGCTGGTCCGATCGTCGTCGGGGCGCTGTCGCGCCGCGGCGCATGTCGGAGTCGCAGGCCCGCAGGTCACGGAGCTTCTGCCATATGGCTGGATCAATCACCCCTCTGCCGGTCATGCTCGAGGACGAGGACCGGAAGATCTACGAAAGACTCGAACCGCCTAAGTCAATCGTGGTGCGCTATGGCCACCAGCGTATGATCGCCGAACTGCCCTATGACGGGGACGCGAAGCCCGGCTGCGGCAGCAAGCTGGTCGTGCGGACCCACCGGGGCATTGAGCTGGCGGAGATGCTGACCACCACCTGTCCTAATGCCGGTTGCGGCAGCGCGATCTCACGCAAGCAGATGCTCGAGTACATCGAAAACTCGGGCGGTAAGAACTACCCGTTCTCCAATACCGGCAAGGTGCTGCGCGTGGCCACGCCCGAAGACCTGCTGGAGCAGCGTCACCTCGACGAGAACCGCGGCCAGATGATGCAGTTTACGCGCGCCCTGATCCGTGAGATGGACCTGCCCATGAAACTGGTCGAGATCGAGCGGCTGCTGGGCGGGGAGCGGGTGATCTTCTACTACACAGCTGAGCAGTGGGTCGATTTCCGCGACCTGGTCAAGCAACTGGCGGCGGCTTACCACACGCGGATCGAGATGCACCAGGTCAACGCCCGCGAGGAAGCGCGCCTGGTGGCCGACTACGAGCGATGCGGCCAGCACTGCTGCTGCAAGCAGTTTCTCAAGGTGCTCAAGCCGGTGTCCATGAAATCGGCCAAGATTCAGAAGGCGACGCTCGATCCGACGAAAATCTCCGGCCGCTGCGGACGGCTGATGTGCTGTCTGCGCTACGAGGACGAAACCTACGCCGACCTGCGCAAGCGCCTGCCGCGCAAGCAGACGCGGGTCATGACCGAGGACGGCCCGGGCACGGTGATCGACGCGCAGATTCTTACGCAACTGGCGCTGGTGCGGCTGGACGATCAGCCGGGGATGGCGGCTTACCCCGTCGAAGAGATTCAGAAACTTGACCCGGCCGACGACCCGCAGAGGAATCCGGAGCTGGCCGCCACGCAGGAGACGGCCCGGCGATCGCGCGAGCGCCAGGCGATGCCGCCGCGGCCGCCCCGACCGCAGCGCGCGTCGGTGCCGTTGCCGCACGAGCCGGACGACGATTTGACCGCGTCCGACGCGGGGCCCCCTTTGGACGAAGTGGAGAGTGCGTCACCGGCGCCGATCGAGTCGCCGGCCGGTTCAGAGGAATCTCCAACCGATGGCGATACCGGCCGTCGCGGCCGGCGTCGTCGCCGCGGTGGCCGCCGCCGAAGACGCGGGGGTGGTGACGCTGAAGCCGGGGGCGAATCGGTCGGCGGTGACGGCGCATCGCCGCAAGGCGGTGGCGAGTCCGAGCCGCCGCAGAATGGCGCAAACCCCTCGCCGCAGGACAGTGGCGAGGCAAACGAAGGCGGCAGGCCGCGGCGGCGGCGGGGCGGTCGTCGCCGTCGTCGGCGTGGCGGAGGCGGCGGGGGTGCGGCGGGGACCGGTGGCGGGGACTGAAAAGTGGTCGGCAAGATGGAGGTGTCGGTGTGACGCGCGTGATGATCGTGGGTTTGGGGCCGATCGGCATCAGTTGCGCCCATGCGGTGCGGGCGGACCGCGACCTGTGTCTGTGCGGTCTGGTGGACCAGGATCCGGCCAAGTGCGGTGCGGCTCTGGAGGAACTGGGCCAGCAGCCGGAGTGTTCGCCGCAGGGCCGGTCGGTATTGCGTGTGCGTTCGAGTGTGGCCGACGCGATGGAAGAAGGCGGCTGCGACGGTCGTGCGGACGTGGCCATCGTCTGCACCAGTTCGGATTTTTCGGTTGTCGCCCGCACGCTCGACGAGTGCCTGACGCAAGAGCTGGCGGTGGTGAGCAGTTGCGAAGAGATGGCCTGGCCGTGGTACCGGCATGCGGCGCTGGCCGACCAGGTGGATCAGCGCGCCCGTGAAGCCGGTCGGGCCGTGCTGGGCACCGGGGTGAACCCCGGGTTCGTGATGGACAGCCTGGCGGTGACGATGGCCAGCGTGCTGCGCTGTGTGCGTCGGGTGCGCTGCGTGCGTCGTGTGGATGCGAGTCTGCGTCGGCTGCCGCTTCAGCGGAAAGTGGGGGCGACGTTGAGCGTGGAGCGTTTCCGTGATCTGGCGGCGGTTGGCCAGATGGGGCACAAGGGGCTGGCCGAGTCGGTGGCGATGCTCGCGGCCGGTCTGGGCCGTCAGGTCAGCCCGGGCTCCGTCGTCGAGTCGCTGGAGCCGGTGGTGGCGGATCGGGCCCAGCGCTGCGAACTGGGGCTTATCGAGCCGGGCATGGTGGCGGGGATGCGCAACGTCGGTCGGTGGGAAGGCGACGGCCTGGAGATTGAGCTTGATCTGACGATGGCGGTGGGCGCTCAGGATCCGATCGATCGGTTGGAACTTGAAGGCCCGGTGAGCCTGCGCCTGCGGATACCGGGCTCGACGCCGGGCGACTCGGCGACGGTGGCGATGCTGATCAACCAGGCGCGGCGCATCGGGGACGTGCCCCCGGGCCTGCGCACGATGCTCGACATGCCGCCAGCGGGGTGCCGCTGACCGCGAATCCCCGCACACCTTTGTTTACTGAGCAGATCCCAGGATTTCCACAAGCTGGTCGAGGCCGCGGTCCAGTTCGGCCTCGGTGATCGTGAGCGGCGGCGCGAGACGCAGCACGTCGTTGCCGGCGCTGCCGATGAGCAGGCCTCGCTCCAGGCACCGGGCGACGACGTCGCCCGCCTTTTCGAACCAACCGGCCTGCGGATCAAGCTGGACACCGATGAACAGGCCTTTCCCACGCGCCCCGACCAGGCCGGGCGTGTCCGCGGCGGCGGCATTGATGCGCTCAATGGCGAGGCTGCCCAGACGCCTTGTGTGATCGAGCAGGCCGTCGCGCTCGATGACCTGGAAGATGGCGGCGGTGACGGCCATGGACAGGCAGTTGCCGCCGAGGGTCGTGGCGTGCTTGACCAGACTGGTCTTGCGGACATCAAAGAGGTCGGCCGCACGCGGTCCGGCGACCATCGCGCCAACCGCCAGCCCGCCGCCGACGCCCTTGCCGAGGGTCATGATGTCGGGCGTGACCGGCCAGTGCTGGTGGCCGAACCATTTACCCGTGCGTCCGCAGCCGGTCCACACTTCATCGACGATCAGCAGCAGGTCGCGCTCGTCGCACAGGGCACGCAGGGCTGGCAGATAAGAGTCATCGGGCACATTCACGCCGCCTTCGCCCTGGATCGGCTCGACGATGACGGCCACGGTCTGGTCGTCAAGCTGCTCCCGCACCGCCTCGATGCTGTTGTAGGCAACGTTGACGTAGCCGGGCAGCAGGGGTTCAAAGCCCTGTCGCACCGCGGGGTTGCCGGTGGCGCCCATCGTCGCGAACGAGCGTCCGTGAAACGACCGCGTGGCGGAGACGACGCGGAAACGTCCGCCCTCGGCGGGATTGCTGCGGCCGGGATGGGCCTTGCCGTAGAGGCGGGCGAGTTTGATGGCCGCTTCGTTGGCGTCGGCGCCGCTGTGACAGAAGTAGACGCGGCCGCCGAAGCTGCAGCGACTGATGGCCTCGGCGGCGCGGGTCTGCGGCTCGGTGTGCAGCAGGTTGCCCACGTGCCAGAGTTTGTTGGCTTGGTCGGTGATGGCCTCGACAAGGTCGGGATGGCAGTGGCCCAGGATCGGCGCGCCGAATCCGGCGAACAGGTCGAGGTAACGCTTGCCGTCCGCGTCTTCCAGCTCGCAGCCGCAGCCGCGGACCATGGCGATCCCATAACGAGGCAGGTTGACGATCATGTGTTGATCGTGGGCGGCGATGATCTGGCTCGTGGAGCGCGTGCGGCTGGGCGGTGTGGCTGGCTTCATAGGGACACCCTTCTGCGACAAGGACGCGAAGATTAGCACGCGGGGCGCAGGCGCGAAAGCGGCCCAGTCGTGAATTTCGCCATAATGCCCGCATGGCGGATACCGTGGTGATAGTGGACGGTCTGCACGACCCAGAAGTAGGGCGGCAGTTGTCGGCGGCGTGGCACGAGGCGGGGCTGGGCAACCGTGTGGATCCGGCCGGGCAGGCGGCATGGCTGTGGCGGGCTGGCGGTGTCTCGGACGATGACAAGGATCCGGTGCATCGCGCGCTGGACGAGGCTGCTCTGGATCGGGCGGCGCAGATCGCTATCCGTTTTGGCGTCGCATGGCGCGATCGCGTCGGTCAGAGCTTCTTGCCGGACGTCACCCTGGCGGCGCTGCGGCAGCGTGTCGCGTGGGAATACAAATCGCGGTTCGCGACGGCCCTGGTGTTCGGGCTGCCGGCGCTTGCACTGCATTATCTGAGTCCGATGCTCGCCGGGGCGGCGATCGGCCCGCAGTCGATGGCGTTGCCGTGGTTGTTCGAACTGCTGCTGGCCGGGTGGGTATGTGTGGCGGCGGGTTGGCCGCTGCTCGTGCAGGGCGGGGCCGGCCTGGCGCATGGCCGCCCCAACGGCGACGCGGTGACGCTGGCGGTTATTGCGTTGAGCATGGCCGGCTCGATTGCAGGTGTGGCGCAGTTGGTGCTCGGTGGCGAACCTTGGTTCACCCGTGAGGGGGGCAGTGGGCCGCTGTTCGATGCAGCCGTTTGGGCGGTGCTGGCAGCGACGGCTCAGCGCTGGGTGCTGCACGCCTACGGGGATTGTCTGGCCGGTCGGGGGCGATCGATGGTGCGTGGACATCGCTACCTGATGCTTGGTTTGCTGGTCGCGCTGGCGGCGATGTTCACGATCGATCCACGCGGGGCCTTGGCGATGGCGCTGGCGGCGCCGACGACGCTGTCGCTGATGGCGGTGAACCCGTGGAGTGCCGGGTGGCTGTTCGTCGTGCCCGTAGGCATATACGCGGCTTTGGTGAGCGGCTGGGTGGTGGCGTTGGACGGGTCAAGCGCGGCGGTGCGTGTGGAGGCGGCGGCGCTGTTCAGCATGGTGCTGACGGGACTGGGTGTCATTGGTTGGCGGCACATGCCGACCAATGTGAAGCCGGCGTGATGGGCGCAGCGCACAAAAAAGCCCCGGCGTCGGAGCGATCACCGGGGCTTTTTTTATGGTCGCGTCGCGGAACGCGTGTGTCGGGCAATGAACCGCAGCGAACAATCGCCGCGGCAGGTCAGGCCGAGGGGGCCTGGGTCTCCAGCGTCAAAGCATGTCCTTGAGGCTCTTGAGCGGCCGGATGCGGACCGTCTTGCTGGCCGGCTTGGCCTTGATCATGATCGCCTCGCCGGTGAAGGGGTTCTTGCCAGGGCGGGCCTTGGTGGCCGGCTTCCTCTTGACGACCATCTTGCACAGGCCGGGCATGGTGAAGGCCCCCGGACCGCGGGCCAGATTCTTCTTGATCTGCGCGGCCAGTTCGTCGAACACGGACGCGACCTGCTTCTTGGTCAGAGCGGTCTTGTCGGCGATGGCGCCGTACAGTTCACTTTTGGTGGGCGGCTTGGCCGCGGCGCTGGACGTCTTCTGAGTTTTCTTTTTGGCCATCTTTAGCTCTCCTTGGCAATGGCGATTGGCTTCCGTTCCGCGACAGGTCGTTTTCCAGCTTAGAATAAGCGGTTTGCTCACGACCGCGCGCATTTTCACTGGAAAACATGCGGTTTTCAAGTAGGTGGGTGCCGCAGGGCGATCGGAGCCAGCAGTGTGGATAACTTCGGTCGCTGCGGTGTGGCGTTGGGTACGGGATCGATTCGGCCCCACGGCGCGGCGACCGCGCGCTGTCACCATGGAGGGTGGATGTCGGATGGGTTGCCAATATGGCAGAACTCGCGCGGTCCGAGCCGATCATGGCAGCCGAGCACGGTCAAAAAGAGGCTTGGGGCCGTTCTGAGGCTGGTTTTTCCCGACGCGGCGCTGGCACTGGCTTTGCGAAAAACCCGGCGGCCAGGTGTCGCCGCGCCCGTGGCGCATGGCGTGGACGGCGACGCGGCACGCCGGCTTGACCGTCGAAAGGGGCCGAAATCATGGCAAAGACCATTGGCATCGATCTGGGAACGACCAACTCGGTGGTGGCCGTCATGGAGGCGGGGGCGCCGAAGGTGCTCATCAACAGCCAAGGCGCGCGCACCACGCCGTCCATCGTGGCGTTCACCGACAAAGGCGAACGGCTGGTCGGCCAGCCGGCCAAGCACCAGCAGGTGACCAACCCGAAGAACACGATCTTCTCGATCAAACGCTTCATGGGCCGTCGTCACAACGAGGTTCACAGCGAAGAGAAGATCGTGCCTTACCAGGTGGTCGGCGCGGAAGATGAGCTGGTGAAGGTGAAGGTGCGGGACAAGGACTACACGCCGCAGGAAATCAGCGCGATGGTGCTGGGAAACCTCAAGAAGACGGCGGAGGACTACCTGGGCGAGAAAGTGGAGAAGGCGGTCATCACGGTGCCGGCCTACTTCAACGACTCGCAGCGTCAGGCGACCAAGGAGGCGGGGCAGATCGCCGGCCTTCAGGTCGAGCGCATCATCAACGAGCCGACCGCGGCGGCGCTGGCCTACGGGCTCGATAAGAAGAAGAACGAGAAAATCGCCGTCTTCGACCTGGGCGGCGGCACGTTCGACATCTCGATCCTCGACATCGGCGATGGGGTGTTCGAGGTGATGAGCACCAATGGCGACGGGCACCTGGGCGGCGACGACTTTGACCAGCGGCTGATCGACTTCCTGGCCGACGAATTCAAGAAGCAGGAAGGCATCGACCTGCGCAAGGACGCGATGGCCTTGCAGCGCCTGAAGGAGGCGGCCGAGAAAGCCAAGTGCGAGCTGTCCACCACGCAGGAGACGACGGTCAATCTTCCATTCATCACCGCCACGCAGGAGGGCCCCAAGCACCTGCAGATCAGCGTGACACGGGCGAAGTTCGAGCAACTGTGCGCCGATCTTTTCGACCGCTGCAAGACGCCAGTACACGCGGCGCTCAAGGACGCGAACCTGGACCCCAAGGACGTGGACGAGGTGGTGCTGGTCGGCGGGTCGACGCGCATCCCCAAGGTGCAGGCCATCTGCCGCGACATCTTCGGCAAGGAGCCCAACAAGAGCATCAATCCCGACGAGGTGGTGGCGGTCGGCGCGGCGATCCAGGGCGGCGTGCTCGAAGGCGACGTGAAAGACGTACTGCTGCTGGACGTGACGCCGCTGTCACTGGGCATCGAGACGCTGGGCGGGGTGATGACCCGGCTCATCGAGCGCAACACGACGATCCCCACATCGAAGAAGGAAGTGTTCTCGACGGCGGCGGACAACCAGTCGGAAGTGACGATCCATGTGCTGCAGGGCGAACGGCAGTTCGCCAAGGACAACCGCACGCTGGGGCGGTTCAACCTCTCCGGCATCGCGCCAGCCCCGCGCGGCATGCCGCAGATCGAAGTGGAGTTCGCCATCGACGCCAACGGCATCCTCAGCGTTTCCGCGACGGACAAGGGAACCGGCAAGAGTCAGAACATCGAGATCAAGGGTTCGTCGGGCCTGTCGGAGGACGAGATCAGGAAAATGCAGGCCGATGCCGAGGCGCACGCAGCCGAGGACAAGAAGCAGCGCGAACTGGTGGACGCCCGCAACCAGGCGGAGAACACCGTCTACCAGATCAAGAAGCAGCTTGAGGAGCACGGCGACAAGGTCGAGGCCGAGGTTCGCGGCAACATCGAATCGGCCATCAGCGGCGTCGAATCGAAGATCAAAGAGGATGACGCCGAAGCCATCAAGCGCTCCACCGAGGAACTGCTCAAGGCCGCCCAGGCGATGGGCAAGGCGATCTACGAGAAGATGGGCGCCGGTGCGGCGACGGGCGCGGCTGGCGGCGGGGCGAAATCCGCCGGCGGGCCGTCCGGCGATGACGACGTGATCGACGCGGACTACGAGGTCAAGGAATAGACGCATCGTCACGGGGCGCGACGCAGGGCAACACAGGAACCGCAAGCCCGTGAGGCACGTCCTCACGGGCTTTTCTCCTGGGCGGCGGCCGATATGCTGACGTGAACGCTACGTGGGCCGCCATGCGCCGAGGAAACCTGCGCCAGTGCCATGCAGACGCCCAGAATCCAACGCGAGCGGTTGTGGCGCCTTCTGGGGCGGTTGCCGGATCGGCATCGGGCGATCAACGTGCTGGCCTGTCGGGTGGAGCGGCGTGAGGCGTATGAACTGGAACACTTGACGCTCGATCTCAACGGCCTTGAGCCGGTGCCCGCGTATTTCGTGCGGCCGATCGGCGTGCGGGGTCCGCTGCCGACGGTGCTGTTCAATCACGCGCACTGGGGTCAGTACGAAGTCGGCAAACGGGAACTGATCGAGATGCGACCGGGCGAAGCGGGGGCCTTGTGCCAGCGTCCCCCGTGGGGCGAGGCCATGGCGGCCGCGGGCTATGCGGCGTTGTGCATCGACCACTGGTGCTTTGGCCAGCGGTGCCAGCCGGGTGCGGGAGGTGACGCGTATCCAGCGGTCGCGCCGACCCAGGGGCAGCCGGAGCACGAGACGTTCAAACGCATGACGTGGGACGGCCGCGTGCTGTGGGGCATGATGGTCTACGACAGCGTGCAAGCTCTGGACTACCTGTGCGGGCGCGAGGATGTCGACCCCGACCGCATCGCGACGCTGGGCATGAGCATGGGCTCGACGATGGCATGGTGGCTGGCGGCCCTGGACGAGCGAATACGCGTGTGCGTGGACATCTGCTGCCTGACCGACATGCACACGTACCGGCGCCAGCGCGGGCCGCTGACCCATGGCCTGTTCTATTTCGTGCCCGACCTGCTGACGCACTTCAGCACCAGCGACATCAACGCCCTGATCGCCCCGCGGCCGCACCTGGCGCTGGCCGGTGACCGTGATGATCTGACGCCGCCGGTGGGGCTAAACATCATTGACGCCGCGATGCGCCGCGCCTATGCCGAAACCGGGGCGGCGGACGCCTGGAAGCTCGTGCGCGAGGACGTGCCTCACTGCGAGACGCCGACGATGCGGGCCGAGGCGCTGGCGTGGCTGAAGCGGTGGCTGTGAGCGTGGCCGTTCACGCCGTCGCGCCGACTCCGGCGGCTGCTTCGTAGAGGGCGAGGATGTTGGCGGTGGGCGTGACTGGCTGGATGTTGTGGCAAGGGGCGCAGATGTAGCGGCCGGTCTTGGACGTTCGGCCGGCGCTGAACAGATCGATGTTCTCACGCACCTCGCGGCGCACATCGTCGGGTGAGCCGAAGGGCAGCGTCCGCTGGTTGTCGACGGCCCCGTGGAAGATGACGCGATCACCGAAGTCGCGCACCAGGGCCTCACGTTCCATGCCGGGGCATCGCCATTGAATGGGATTGAGGATGTCGATGCCCACGACGTCGATCAGATCGGGCAGGAAGATGCGGGCGGCGCCATCGGTGTGGTAGAAGATGCGCACGCCGTAGCGACGGGCCAGGTTGGCCATGGCCGTCTGATGGGGCAGCAGGAATCGGCGGTAGGTGTCCAGACCCATGAGCGGGCCGGTCTGTGAACCCAGATCCTCCGCGAGGTAAAAATAGTCAATGCGGCCCTGGGCGATCTCGAAGCAGCGGCGCAGATGCTCGTGGTGGAATTCGAAAATGCGGGTCAGGGCGGCGGCGACGAGGTCCGTAGCGACGGCCAGGTCCATGAAGGCCAGCTCCATGCCGCGCATCTGGCAGTAGAGCAGGAAAGGCTCGTAGACGCCGCAGGTGCGGATGCGGTAGCCATCGTCCGTCGTGAGCGCATCGGCGAGGGGCTGGTAGTCGAAGTCATCAGGCTGCGGCCAGCGGAAGGCGTGGACATCTTCGGCCGTTTCACAGGCGGCCAGCGGCGAATGGGCCGTCTCGCCATAGCTGCCGGTACCGTAGTCGATGCGCTGGGAGCGGACGCCCCAGATGCCGGCCTGTGGATCATGCGGGTGATGGGCGAGCCTGCACCGCGGGCCGAAGCCGCGTGGCCGATCGATGTCCAGTCGGCGCCAGAGCGCTTCGTCGCTGTCGCAGGCAAGCTCGCGCTTCAGGCGGTTGAGCACTTCGGGAGTTGACCAGAAGTCGGTAACAAGGCGATCGGGCTTCTGCCGCGTGAACAGGGCGAGCCAACGTTGTCGCGGAGTCATCATCATGCTTGCCGCAGCGGTCATGGTGCGCCTCCAGCCCGTCGGACGCTCCGACCCCACATGCTCGGTCTGCGGTCGCGTGTCCCCGACGACGTTCAGATCAACCGCTCGTCGCGCAGCCAGTCGACGAAGCGCCCGAGACCCACTTCAACGGGAGTGGCCGGGTCATAGCCGAGCAGAGCCCGGGCTTTGCTGACGTCGGCGTAGGTCACCAACGGTTCGGACGTGGGCGTCGGGGTGTTGACGATGATCGCCTCGCGGTCCAGCAGGCCTTCAAGGATCTCGACGAAGCGGCGGTTGGCTACTGGCCGGCTGGCGCCGAGGTTGATGATTTCGTACGCCATGCCGCCGCGGGTCACCGCGTCGAGGGCGGCGATGAAGCCCCGGACCAGGTCGTCGATGTAGGTCCAGTCGCGCTGCAGACTGCCATTGTCGAAGAGGGTGATGGGCTTGCCGGCCACGATCTGCTGCGACCAGACCCAGGGCATCATGTCGGGGCGGCCGTGCGGGCCGTAGACGTTGAAGAACCGCAGCACGGCCATGGGAATACCGTACTGGTGATGGTGGCTGTGGGCCATCATTTCCATCGCGCGTTTGCTGGCCGGGTAGGGGGCCAGCGGCTGATCGGCGGCGGCCGACTCGACGAACGGCACCGGCGTGCTGCGGCCGTAGACCGACCCGGTCGAGGCGATGACCATCGGCAGTCTGCCCGGGCGGGCCGCTTCCATGAGGTTCAGCGAGCCCTGCACATTCACCTGGCCGTACACGAGCGGATGGTCGACGCTGTAGCGCACAGCCGCCATGGCCGCGAGGTGGGCGACGGCCTGCGGCTGATATTCAGCGAAAATGGCGTTGACGGCCTGGACGTCGCAGAGGTCGGCCTTGACGAAGGCAAAGCCCGGGTCGTCGCGCAGGTCGGCCAGATGGCGCTGCTTGTGCTCCAGGGCGTAATAGTCGTTGAGGTTGTCCAGACCCACGACGCTGTCGCCGCGGTCCAGGAGCTTGCGGCTCAACCGGCTGCCCACGAATCCGGCCGCACCTGTCACCAGCACACGCATGGGTATTTCCTTCGCGGCATCTGGTCCGCGTCGTCGCGCGGCGTGATCACTTGGCGGGGTTCTTGAACTTGTTGTCCTGACGCAGCGACTCGCGGTAGCGGCCGTAGACGCCATCGGCCATCTGCCGAAGGAACGTGGCCAGATATCTGATCGCCGGGTCGTCGCCGTGGTCGACCTCGAGGCGATGAAGTCTCTGAAGCAGGGATTTCTCGTCGCCGCCGAGGGGATCCTGGCCGTCTTCGTCGACACCCTTGAACAACAGGCGGTAGGCCTGTTTGATGCGTCCGATGGTCTGGGGATCGAAGCCGTTGCGTTGCAGGCCAATGGTGTTGACCCCGCGAACACGGCCTGGCGCGCCTTCGAAGATCATGTAAGGAGGTACATCCTGGCGGGCGACCGTGGCGCCGCCGACATAGGCGTACTTGCCGATGGTGATGAAGTGGTGGACCGCCGATCCGCCGCCAATGATCACATGGTCCTCGACGTGGACGTGGCCGGCCAGCAGCAGGTTGTTGGTGAGAATGCAGTGACTGCCGATGACGCAGTCGTGGGCGACATGGGCGTTGACCATGATGAGGTTGTGGTCGCCCACGCGGGTGATGCCCCCGCCGTTGGCCGTGCCCAGGTGGAGCGTGGCGCTTTCGCGAATCTGGTTGTGGTCGCCGATGATCAGTTCGGTGTCTTCGCCCTTGTATTTGAGATCCTGTGGTTCACCGCCGAGCACGGCGTTGGGCCAGATCACGTTGTCGCGGCCAAGGGTGGTGCGCCCGAGCACGGTCACGCGGTGCAGGAGTCGGGTGCCTGGTCCGATGACGACCCGCGGCCCGATGCAACACATCGGCCCGATCTGGGCGTCCTCGGCGATCTGGGCGCCGGGCTCCACGTTCGCAGTGGGATGGATGTTGCTCAAGGCGTGTGTGCTGTCCTTTCCTCCGGTCAGCGTCAGGGGCCTTCAAGGTGCCGGTCTGGCGCTTCGCGTCTTACTCCTGCTCCGCGTCGACGAGCATGAACTTGACCTCCGCCTCGGCGGCGATTTCCTCGGCCACGTAGGCCCGGCAGCGCATGTGGGCGATGCGGCTGCGGACGCGCACCGCCTCGGCCTCCAGCACCACCTGATCGCCGGGGGTCACCGGTTTGCGGATTTTTACGCGATCCAGGCTCAACAGCAGCCCGAGCTTACCGGTGTGTTCGAGGCTCTGGGCCACCAGGACGCTGGAAAGCTGGGCCATCGCCTCGACCAGCAGCACGCCCGGCATGATCGGCGTGCCCGGGAAGTGGCCCTGGAAGAACGGTTCGTTGATGGTCACGTTTTTGATGCCCACGGCCCGGCGGTCGCCGTCGAGTTCGATTACCCGGTCGACCAGCAGCATGGGATAGCGGTGGGGCATCATGCGGCTGAGCTTGCGGATGTCCATGACGTTGCGGTGCATGGCCATCTGCTGGTGGGTCTGCTGGCGCACCTGGCCCAGCAGACGGCGGGCAAGCTGATGGTTGTCGGCGTGGCTGGTGCGGCTGGCGATGATGCGGCCCTGCACCGGGACGCCCAGCAGGTACAGGTCGCCGATGAGGTCCAGCACCTTGTGGCGCACCAGTTCGTTGTCGAAGCGCAGGGCGTTGTCGCCCATCGGCCCGTCGTCGCCGATGATCAGCACGTCTTTCTCGGTGAGGTGGGCGCCGATGCCCGCCTCGCGCAGGGCCTGGGCCTCCTGCTCGAGGGCGTAGGTGCGGGCCGGGGCGATCTGCTGGCTGAAGTCGTCCTGTCCATTGCGGCCGACGGCGAAGTGGAAACGGTGGGTCTGTTGGCCGATAAACGGATGGGCGTACTCGAGGTCGAAGATGATTTTCATGCCCAGCTCACGGTCGGGCATGGCGGCGATCATCTTGCCTTCATGCTCCACCACGACCGGCTCATGGATCACCAGGCGCTGACGGGGGGCGTCGGTGGCCTTGAGGCCGCTCTTGCGCAGCGCCTCGACATACAACCGGGCCGAGCCGTCCAGCAGAGGCAACTCAGGGCCATCCAGTTCGATCAGAGCGTTGTCCACGCCCAGGCCGGCCAGGGCGCTCATCACATGCTCGCAGGTATGCACCTCGGCCTCTCCGACCTTGAGGGCGGTGCGGCGCGGCCGCTTGACCACGTGGCGGATCAGGGCGGGCACCCGGGCGCCGCCCATGTCGGTGCGGACGAACACGATGCCGTGGTGGACCGGTGCTGGCCGGAAGGTGACCGTGGTCTTGCGGCCGGTGAAAAGACCCTGGCCCGACAGCTTGGCCGGGCCCGCGATGGTGTGCTGGAACTCTTGGTGCATGTCCAAGCGGTCGGCCTTCGGCGTCGGACAGGGGCGGGCCGACCCCTATGGTCGATCCAGATCGCCTCTCAGCCGCGTCGGCGCAGCTCCTTGAGCAGGTCAGGCAGTTTACGCATCGCGGCGTGCTCTCTCAACGCCACCCGGGCTTCGCGGGCCGGATAGCCGCCCCAGGTCTCGCCGGCGGGGACGTCGTCCATCACCGCCGAACAGGCCGCCAGATGCACCCCCGGACCGATGGTGACGTGGTCGCGGATCGCCACCTTGCCGCCGACGATCACCCCGTCGCCCAGCGTGACGCTGCCCGCCAAGCCGGTCTGACCCGCCAGGATGCAGCAGCGGCCGATACGGCAGTTGTGACCGATCTGGCAGAGGTTATCGATTTTCGTGCCGTCGCCGATGACGGTAGCCGAGAACTTGCCGCGGTCCACGCACGAGCCGGCCCCGATTTCCACGTCGTCGCCGATCCGGACCGTGCCGATCTGGGGGATTTTGACCAGGCCCGGCCGCTTCGGGTCGTCGCTGGGCCGGTAGCCGAACCCGTCGGCTCCGATGACGACGTTGGGATGCAGGATGCAGGCCGCGCCGATTTCGCATCGCTCGCGGATGACCACGCCCGGCCACAGTTCGCTGCCGGGGCCGACGACGCTGTCATCCAGGATCGTCACCCGTCCGTGGATCACGCAGCCGGCTCCGATGCGCACGCGCGGCCCGATGAGAACCTGCGGCCCGACGCAGGCGCCGTCGCCCAGTTCGGCTGAGGGATCGACGATCGCGCTTGCATGCGCGCCCGGCGCGGGTCGGGGCGTCGGCGGCGCGAACAACGCCAACGCCGCGGCCATGGCCAGGTCCGCATTACCCACCACAATGAGGGCTTGGCCGTCGCCCGGCGTAAGCTGCGCCTCGCGTTGAACCGAGGCCTCGACCAGGGCGGCCGACGCCTGGCTTTGCGGCCAGCGTCGCGCGAAGGCGGCGTTCCCGATGAAGGTCAACTGGCCGGGTCCGGCCTGGTCGATCGCCTCCACGCCGCGCACAAGCAGCTTGCCATCGCCGAGCAGTTGGCCCCCGACGTGCGTGGCCATTTCGCCGGCCGTGTAGATGCGTTCGTGGGACACCCGCCGCTCCCGCTTCGTCAGTGGCCGCCGGTCCGCAGCTCATTGTTCATCAGCGTGCGCACCTGGTCGGTGATGTCCAGCGAACCGGCGCTGTAGAGCACCTTGCGGCTCTGGATCACGCCCGCAAGCTGCTCGCGCGGCACGTTGGCCAGGTCCACATCCTGTTCCTTGAAAAGCACAAGGTCAAAACTGTTGGTCGTGGCCACCCGCTCGATGGCGGCGAGGATGTTGCGGTACAGGCGGGCGAACTGGCGCGAGTACTCGCGGTTGATCTTCTGCTTCTGATAGGCCTGGGCCGTCTGAAGCTCGACGACCATGTAGTCGAATTCCTCGCGCTTGGCTTCGTAGGCGTCGGTGCCGGGCGACATCAGCTTCAGATCGGCCTGAAGCTGACGGATCTGTTCCTCACGGGCTTTGAGGTCGGCGTTGCCGGCGTCGAGCTGGGCCTGGAGGTCGGCCTCGATCTGGAGTTTTTCATCCAGCCCATCGAGCAGGGTGGAGACGTTGACGACGGCCGTCGTGGTGGGGCGGGGCGCCAGGCGCTGGTCCTGGGCGGTCACAAAGTAGCCGGCTCCCAGCAGAATCATCAGTACGAGCAAAGCGCGGGTGGTCTTCATCGCGTCGGATTCCTTCAAACTTCAGTGAGATGTGCGTCCTGTCGAGGATCGTGGCCGCCGGAAGGGCCCAGCGGTCAAGATCCCCTGCATGTTACGACAATATGCCGCGGCGGGTTCTGTGCGAGCGCTTGCCCTCGGTGGGCGGCCGTCTGGCCACTTGGAACGGAGCTGTTGCTGACGAGGCCTGCCGGATCAGAACGGCACCGCGATGTCAAAGCTGATGAGTTGCGTCTGGTCGCCTTCCTCCTTGAGCACCGGCACCGCGAGGTCCACCGCGACCGGCGGCGCCGCCTGGCCCAGGATCGGCAGCTGGAAACGGATGCCCGCGCCTACCGACACGCGGTAGCGGCTCAGCGACAGATCGGTGTCGACCGTGCCCGTATCCACGAAGAACACCGTGCGGACCAGTTCCTTGTACACCGGAATGTTGTACTCCAGACCAAGCAGGAACATCCAGTCGCCGCCGACCGCCTCGTCGGTGGTCGCCCCCCCGGGCGTGATGCCGCGTGGTCCGACGCCGCGATACTCGAAGCCTCGGAAGTTGCGATGGCCGCCCGCGTAAAGGCGCTCGAAGGTGGGCGCCTCGCCGGACACGATATGCCCGACATTCGAGCGGAGGCTCAGCACCGTCTTGCGTCCCAGGAAATCTTCCTCGACGGTCCAGAACTTGTTGAAGTTCAGCGACAGCGTCGTGAAGTCGTAGTCGCCCAGCAGTCCGGCCTGTTCCACGCCAAGGGACAGGCGGCTGCCCCGCGTCGGAAAGAGATTGCTGTCGGTCGTGTTGCGTGAGACGGTCAGGCCAGCGGTCGTGAGCAGGCTGTCGCCGGCGACCGCGAAGATGTCGGTCGGCGCCCCGGCGTCAATATCAGTGATGTCCACCACCTCAGCCCGAACGTTGGCGCCCGCCGACCACACGTCCCCGAAGCGTCGCCCCAGCCCAACCGTGCCGCCATAGCGTCCCTCGGTCCAGTCGTCACGGTCGCGCTGGTAGAAGAAGGTTCGCGTGCTCAGGGAGTAATTGGTGTCGAAGATGTGCGGCTCGCCGAAGCTCATGGAGTAGCGGCTGGTTTCGATGCCGGGCGCCAGTTCGAGGGAGAAATACTGGCCGGCGCCGCGGAACGCCTGGCCGGTCACCAGTTCGCGGAAGCTTTCGGGTGTGTCGACGATGTCGAAATTCTTCTGCGTCAGCGTGATCGCACCCAGCAGGCCCAGGTCGCTGCTGACGCCCAGGCCGATCGACACGCTGCCGGTGTTGACTTCCTCCACCTCGATGAGCACGTCACGCACCTGCTCGTCCGGCTCGCCGAGGACGGTCACATGGGCCTGGCCGAACAGCGCGCTTTCGCGCAGACGCTGCTCGGTCTTCTGCACCTGCGTCCGGTCGAAACGCCTGCCCGGTGTCATGCCGCGCACTTCGTGGAGAATCACCTTGTCCTTGGTGACGCTGTTGCCGCGCACATGCACGGACCCGACGAGGTAGGGCTGGCCCTCGTCAATGGTGATCTGCAGATCGACGCGCGGCTGGGTTTCGTGAAACAGCCGGCCGATCTCCACCGTCGTCTCGATGAAGCCAAGCTTGCCGTAGAGATCCAGCACCGCGTCCCGGGTCTTCACCGCCGCCTGCCGGGAAAACACCTGGCCGACTTTGAGCGGAATGGCCGCGATGATCTGCTGGTCGGAGAAGATCACGTTGCCCGCGATGCGGATATCCGCCACGAGGTAGCGTCGGCCCTGATCGACCACAAAGGTCACCACCGCCTCACGCTGGTTGGGGGCCATGTCAATGCGCCGACTCACCTCGGCGTCAAGATAGCCGCGGTCACGGTGGTACTCACGGATGGTCGCCGCGTCCAGATCGAGCTGGTTGCGGTTCAATTCGGTTTTGCGCCAGAACAACAGCGGCTTCTGGGCCTGGCTGCGCACGCGGGCCAGCAGTTCCTTACCGGAAAAGGCGCTGTTGCCTTCGACCCGCAGGGCCTTGATCTGCACCTTGGGCCCTTCACGCACGCGGAAGATGAGCACACGATCGGATTCGAGCAGTTGCTGGTCGATGCCGATCTCGGTCAGAAAATACCCTTGCTGTTCGTATTCATCGCGGATGGCGGCCGTTGCCTTGTCAATCAGGAAACGGTCGATCGGATCCCCGGCCCGCAGCACGATCCGCTCCATGAGCTTCTGGTCGGAAATACTCTTGTTGCCCACCACCTGGATGTCGGCCAGCAAGCGGTGTTCGGACAGCTCATAGGTCAGGACCAACGTGCCGTCCGACTGCTGGCGAACACGGGCCTTGACCGCGGAGAACTTGCCCAGATGTTCGATGCGCACAATGTCCTGGGCCACCACTTCCCCGTCGTAGGGTTCGCCGGGGAGCATGCGAATCTGATTGCGGACCAGTTGTTCGGGGACGGCGTCGAGGCCCTCGATCGCCACGGCGCCGACGGGGCGTCCGGCCGGGTCGATGCCTTGGCCGTGGGCGGGCTGGCTGACCAGCAGCGCCACCAGCACGGTGACGCCGATCGAGGCCAGGTGCTTGCACAAGTATGTCACGCGCGTCCTCCGCGTTGGGGCGATTTCCAGCCGGATTAGACCGGGCCGGAAGCACCACGGCCCACGGACCGGCGAACACGCCGCGGACGCCGGCTCGGGCCTGTGGGGCAGTTTAATGCGAACGCGCGGCCCCGGCCAACGTCGAGGCGTGTTGTGAACAAGCCGCCGCGCATGCCTCGGGCGACCTCGCGGCCCACGTCGGTCGGCCGGGCCCGGACCTTCAGCGTCCGACCATGCGCAACTCGCCGAGGAAGGCCGACGGATCGTTGGCCCATTTCTCGGCTTCCTTGGCATCGAGCGCCTTGGCCGCCACCAGCCGCGCCAGCGACCGCTCCAGCGACGTCATGCGTTCGGACGGCACGTCGTTGATCTTCGTCTGAAGGATGGAGTAGATCTGTTCGAGCTTCATCGTGCGGATGAGGTTGGATACCGCATAGGTGTTGTGCAGCAGTTCCATGGCGACCACGCGACCCTGACCGTCGGCGCGGGGCACCAGCTTCTGCGACACGATATGGGCTAGACTCAATGAAAGCTGGCTGGCGATCTCGCTCTGACGGTTCGCGGGGAACATGTCCAGCAGCCGCGTGATCGTCCCCCGGGCGTCGCGCGTGTGCAGCGTCGAGAAGACCAGGTGGCCGGTCTCGGCGGCGGTGAGCGTCCACGCGGTGGACTCGCGGTCGCGCATCTCGCCGACGAAGATCACGTCCGGATCCTCGCGTAAAGCGTCGCGCAGGCCACGCTCGAACGTCGGCACGTCGCGCCCGATCTCACGCTGGGAGACGACTGCGGCTTGGCTGGGCAGGGGGTATTCAATCGGGTCCTCCAGCGTGATGATCCGGCAAGGCCGATGGGCCGCGATGTGGTTGAGCAGGGAGGCGATGGTCGTGCTCTTGCCGGCCCCGGTGATGCCCGTGATCAGCACCAAGCCCTGCTGCCGCTCAACGATGTCGCACCAGACCTGGTTGGGGAAGCCGATCCGCTCGACCGGCGGGGGAGCGGTCTCGAGACAGCGCAGGGCGATCGCCAGCCCGTCGTTCTCATAGAAGCAGTTGAGGCGAAACTGCATACCCGCGTGGCGGCAGGAGCTGTCGACCGAGCGGTCCGCCTGCAGCCTTTGCCAGTCCACGTCGGCCAGCAGCCCCCGCGCCATGCCATCGAGGGCTTCGGCGCTCAGCGCCGCGCCTTTGGCACGCTGCAGACGACCATCCACGCGATATACCGGCGGCGCGCCGACTTTCAGGTGCAGGTCCGAAACCCGCAGCGATCCCTGTTTGCGGAAATAGTCCAGCAGCTCGCGCAGGCTGAGCTTGCGGGAGTCGGACGCGGCGTAGAGCGGCTGATCCAGCGCCTGGGCATCCATGATGGTCGACCTCGGCGGCCTGGGGGGGGCGGTGCGGCGGGCCCCGACCGGGCCGGCTGTCAGCAGGAGGAACGCTCGCCAACCGACTTCAGGGGTACGACGACATCGTAACAATCACGGCACAGACGGCGGCCGTCGGGCAGAAAAAGGATGCGGTCGCTGGACCGGCTGCAGCGGTCGCACAGGCCCTGGTCCTCAGGCGGGTAGGGTGAGCCATCCGCCCGTATCCGTGCCGCGATGGCTGCGCGGCGGGCCCGTCGCACGCGCCGTCGCCACAGCAGCCAACGACCAGCGACCCAGGCCACCAGCAGCAACGCGCCGGCCACAACGGCGATCAGCAGCAGCGCCAGCGGCAGCCAGACGCCCTGGACGAACCAGCGAAGTTGCTCGGGCCCCTGGGCCAGGACGCTGAGCATGTCCGCATGATCCAACCGACGTAGCCGGATGGCAAGGGGTTATGTGGTTGGGTGAACGGCCTCTGGCGGACATCAAAGCCCTCAAAGCTCGCCTGTGGCGGTAGTTGCTGGGGGCTGTCACGGCCCCTAAACTTGCATGCTTCCGTGGACGATGCGCTGAGCGGGGCGGCCGGCGCTCGCGGCGGTCCGGCATGCCGTGGACGCCCCGTGCCTGTCGAATGCAGCGCCCGCTCCCGGAACGGCCCGCCCGGTGTCGGGACGCCCGCCTTGACCGTACCACGAGGGATACTCGGCATGACCATGACCCACGCCACCGGGCACGAGGCCTCCGGACAGGATCCGCGGGATCAGGATGCCGCCGCTGGCAAGCACCTGCGGGCGTCCGAGCAGCTCTCGACCGAGTGGCTGCACAAGATGCTCGCGGACATGCTGCTGATCCGCCGCTTTGAGGAGCGTTGCGCCCAGAGCTACCAGCAGGCGAAAATCGGGGGATTCTGCCACCTCTACATCGGCCAGGAGGCCGTGGCCGTCGGAACGGTGGCGGCTCTGCAGGACGACGATCCCATCATCACCGCCTATCGCGATCACGGCCACGCCCTGGCTCGCGGCATGGACCCGCGCTACTGCATGGCCGAGATGTTCGGCAAGGTCACCGGCTGCGCCAAGGGCAAGGGCGGGTCGATGCACATGTTTGACAAGCCGCATCACATGTACGGCGGGCATGCGATCGTCGGCGGGCAGTGCCCGCTGGGCGTGGGTCTGGCGTTCGCCATCCAGTACAACCGTGAGGCCAAGGTCTGCGCCTGCTTCCTTGGTGATGGAGCGCTGAACCAGGGTGCGTTTCACGAGGCGATGAATCTGGCGGCCATCTGGAGCCTGCCGATTCTGTTCATCGTCGAGAACAACCTGTATTCGATGGGCACGCACATCGCCCGCGGCACGTCGATGGCCGAGGATCTGTCGAGAAAGGCCGCGGCCTACGGCATGCGTTACGCGGTATGCGACGGCATGGGGGCGCTGAAGGTTTACGACTGCATCAAGGCCGAGGCCGACAAGGCCCGCGCCGGCGAAGGCCCGTGCTTCGTGAACGTCGAGACCTACCGCTACAAGGGCCACTCCATGTCGGACCCGCAGAAGTACCGCACGCGGGAAGAGGTCGACGAATACGAAGAGCACGACTGCATAGAACGGCTCAAGAAGCGTCTTCTGGGTCTGGGCAGGATCACGCAGGAGCAGATCGACGCGATGGACAAGCAGGCCAAGGAAGCGGCCAAGGCGGCCGTCCAGTTCGCCGAGGAAAGCCCCGACCTGCCGGCCGAGGAACTCTTCACCGACATCTATGCGAACCCCTACGGGCCGTTCAAGAAAGGCGAGCCGGCCGATGGGTTCAAGTGACTGCGATCGCTCGCGTCCCTGATTCCCTGGCTACCTGACCCCCGATCTCTTGGTCCCCGCCATGCGCAAGATTCAATATCGCGAAGCTCTGAACCAGGCCATGACCGAGGAAATGCTGCGCGACGAGCGCGTGTTCCTCATGGGTGAGGAAGTGGCCTACTACAACGGCGCCTACAAAGTCAGCCAGGGTATGCTCGAACGCTTCGGCCCGCGGCGGGTCGTCGACACGCCCATCAGCGAGACCGGCTTCTCCGGCCTGGGCATTGGCGCGGCGATGTACGGTCTGCGGCCCATCATCGAGTTCATGAGCTGGTCGTTCTGCCTGGTCGCGGCCGACCAGATCATCAACAACGCGCCGAAAATGCTCTACATGTCGGGCGGTCAGTTCTCCGTGCCCATCGTGTTCCGTGGCAACAACGGCGCCGGCGGGCAGCTCGGCTCGACGCACTCGTGGTGCGTGGAGAGCATGTTCAGCTCCGTGCCCGGCCTGAAGATGGCCATGCCCGCCACGCCGCGCGACGCCAAGGGCCTGCTCAAGACCGCCATTCGCGATGAGGATCCCGTGTTTTTCCTCGAGTCCGAGCGCATGCTCGGCCTGGGCAGCCGAGGCGACAAGGACTTCTCACGCTATCTGGCTGATGGCAGATGGGCGCCGCCCGAGGTGCCGGATCTCGGGGACGGACCGCTGGCCGACGACGATGACTTCCTCATCCCCTTCGGACAGGCTGACATCAAGAAACCCGGCGCCGACTGCACCATCGTCACGCTCGGACGCCCCGTGCACTTCGCCCTCGAAGCGGCTGAGCAGCTTGAGTCCGAAGGCATCGACTGCGAAGTCATCGACCTGCGCACCGTTCGCCCCCTGGACATGGACACGGTGGTGAAGAGCGTGCGCAAGACCAACTACTGCGTCGTGGTCGATCAGAGCTGGCCGTTCGCGTCGGTCGGCAGCGAGATCGCCGCCCAGGTGTATGAGAACTGCATGGATGACCTGGACAATCAGGTGTACCGCGTCAACAACGACGACATCCCCGCGCCATACGCCCGGCAGGCCGAGCAGGACATGCTTCCCAATGCCAGGAAGATCGTCGAAGCGGTGCGTGCGGCCACCTACAACGCCTGAATCCGCCGCCGCGAACTCACCACCGCTGCGCCCCAAGGCCCCCGTAGTCACGGGTTATCGGAGGACGTCGAGGGCGGTTGGCAACGGCTATGACGTCTGCCACGTCCCGTAATGGTTTTGCCGCGACCGGCTTGCCGTTGGCGATGGTTTCGCGGCGGACCAGATTCTAATTTTCACAGCTCCCCTGTCTTCTGCCCGCGCGGCGTGGGAGAGGGCGGTTGTGATTCCGCCAGGGGCCAGACGGAGCAGGCCGTCAACACGACCGCGTGGGCCGGCCGCGTGGGCACGTGATGGGTAAGGCGCGACGATCGCGCCTCTTCGTAAGGAGTGTTGCGTCATGGGGGCACCGAAGGCCGTCAAGTTCGGGATTTTCCTGTTGCTGACCGTCGCGATGGCGCTGCATGCGAAAGCGGCGCGCGTGAATCTGGAAGTCTTCGAGAACGCCCATCACGCGGACGTCAGCGGGCTGGACATCTGGGTGGATGTCCTCGACGTCGGCGATGGGATGATCGACTTCGTCTTCCACAATGATTCGTCGATCTTCTCGTCGGTGACGTCGATCTACTTCGAAGATGGCTTGGGTGGGTACCTCGACGACGGTTTCGTGTACGATCAATCGGCGGGCGTGAAGTTCGAGCAGGTCAAGAAGGAAAAGGATCCTCCCGGCGGCAACAACATCGGCTGGAGCAAGGACACGCTCGTCCAGTTCGACCGCAAGTCGAGCCGGGGCGGCGGTGACTGGGGCATCAATCCTGACGACGCGCTGCCGCAGACGCTGACGCTTCGCTTCGACTCCCTCGTGGTCGGCGGCGTGCAGCAGCTTGTGGCGGCCCTGCTGGGAGGCGATGCCCGCATCGCGGCCCACATTCAACGACTGGGTGATGGCGACCACAGCGTTTCCGCGGTCACCCGTTCTGTCCCCGATGAAGGCGGCTTCGGCTCAGGGCAGCGCATTGTCCCCGTGCCCGCCGCCGCGTGGAGCGGCCTGGCGATGCTGGCGCTCATCAGTCTTCGAGGCCTGCGGCGGGTTCGCTGGTCCGTGTGAGCACCGTCGCTCGCAGGGGTCAGGACTGTTGGGCGCGGCAGACGCGGCGTCCGACGGGCGTGGTCTGCCTGCATGTCCCAGATTCCCATACTTGCCAGGTCGTCGGCGGGCCGGCTCATGACATCCAAGCCGGTCTGGACGAGTTGGACGTGCGCTAAACGCAAATGGTGTTGTCCCTGCGTGTGCATCCGGTGGGGGGCTGGCTCGATGCGTCAAGGCCGATCTCGTCGACGCATCGCCCTAAGACATCGCAAAGTCCGTGCTTACGTAGAGTTGTGGTCCGCTTCCACCAAGCGATTCCACCGTTTCATATCTCTTTAAATAATTGCCGCGACGTGGCTTGCGGTTGGGGCTGGACACGCGGCCGTCTTGGTGCTAATCTTGCTCGCATAGGAATATCCCTTACCCGCGTCCAGCGTGGAAGGGGTGGGTGAGATCCCGCCAGGGATCAGAGGACGTGGGTCGTCCGACCACAGTGTGGGAATTTCGCACGCGCGGCGATGCGCGAGGAGGCTTGTGTCATGGGGGCTCTGAAGGTGTGCAAATTGGCTGTGACGCTGACGCTGGCTGCAGTGTTGACCGCGCAGGTCCAGGCGGCTCGCGTCGATCTGTTCGTGTTCGAGAACGCGTCCAGCGGCGACGTGTCCGGTCTGGATCTGTGGGTGGACGTCCTGGACGTGGGCGGCACGCAGGTGGACTTCGTGTTCCACAACGACTCGACGGTCCCGGCCATCATCACCCAGATTTACTTCGAATCCAGCCTGTCGAGCCTGGTCAGCGGTCTGGCGATCCAGGCTCAGACGGCCGGCGTGTCATTCAAGGTGGGTGCGGCGCCTGGCTCGCCTCCGGGCGGCAACAACATCGGCTGGGCCGGCGAACTGGCCAGCTTCGGCCGCACCAGCGCTGGTGGTGTGAGCAACGGCGTCAACGAGCCCGCGCCTGTGGAAACGTTGACGATCCGCGGTGATTACGAGATCGGTGCGGATCTCGCGGCTGTGCTTGCGGCACTGGTCGGCGACGGTCGCATTGCTCAGCACGTGCAGAGCGTTGGCACCGCCGGCTTCAGCGTTTCGGCGGTGACCGAAGGCGGCAGCGGTGATCCGCAGATCATCGTCCCTCTGCCCGCCGCGGTATGGAGCGGCATGGCGACCCTGGCGGCGATGGGTCTGGGCGGCTTTGCGAAGCTCCGCCGCCGCGCCTGAGTCGACAAAATGCGATCCCGCAGGCGATAATCCCGCCTCTGGCATCGCCATCTGCCCCTGCGAAACTTTCAGCCCTCGGCCGCTTGGCCGGGGGCTGTTTTCATATGTTGGTGTCTTGTTTTCGAAAATCCTCTCCAGCCTATGGACTCCTCTCCGCGCTTTCGTAGAATGAGGTCAGTGGAGCATTCTCAACCAGGCTCCGCACACGTCATTGAGCCGATTCACGGGCTCGCCGTGGGGCGTATCGAGAATGCTTCGGGGGGCTCCGGGTGTTCGCTCGGGGCGTGTTCGCTATGCGAACAGACGCGGACCATTGTGGGAGGCGTACGATGAACACGCATAAGGCGTGGGTGCTTGTCGCCGCCATGTCGCTTGTGGTGTGGGCGGCCGGCGGCGCCGAGGCGGCGAGGGTGGATCTGACCGTGTTTGAGAATGCCGGTGCGGTGAGCACGGCCGGACTGGATCTGTGGGTGGATGTGCTCGACGTGGGCGGATCGCAGGTGGACTTCGTGTTCCACAACGATTCCACGATCAGCGCGATCGTGACCCAGATCTACTTCGAGTCGACGTTCAGCGGCCTGCTGACCAACGGCGTGCTGCAGGGCGCGACCGCGGGGGTGGCGTTTGTGGTCGGGGCCGATCCCGGCTCGCCGCCCGGGGGTACGAATATTTCCTGGGCTGGCGAACTGGCCAGCTTCGGTCGGGCCAATGCCGGCGGCGTGAGCAACGGCATCAACAACCCGCCGCCCATCGAGACCCTGACCATTCGCTTCGACTACGACGGCGCGACGACCCTGGCCGACGTACTCGACGTTCTTGGCGACGCCAGCGGACGCATCGCCCAACACGTTCAGAGCGTGGGAACCAGCAGCGCCAGCGTCTCGACGGTGACCAGCGGCATCGTACCGCTGCCGACCGCGGCGTGGTCGGCGATGGTGCTGATCGCGGCCATCGGATTGGTCCGCACGGTGCGCCACCACCACGGGGCGACGCGCGACCGGTACTGAGGGCTCTGTGAAGGACGAGTGTTCACGTGAAGTTTCCAACGCAAGGGCGAACGCAGGCGGATCGCGGACCTTACAGGCGAGTCGAAAGGGCGGTTGCGCCCGCGCCGCGTGAGGCGGCGTGGGAACCTGGCAGGGCGGAGCCGAGTCGCTGAGCATATCGATTGGGCTTCATGCCCCTTGGCAACGGCAGCGTTTCTCGTGTTCCGTGAACCTTCAGGGCAGCCGCCGGCCGCAGCCCATGCGGCAGCCGTGGGAGAAGCGTGGCTCGCTTGAGTGCATGGGGGTGTTGGAAGGGGGCGCAAGCAGGGCGACGGACGCGGCGGGACGCATGTCTCAGGAGTCGAAGCAATCTTCCTCCTGCCGCACCGCAACGCCTTCGCCTCTGACGGTGACGTCGGAGGCTTCTTTTTTTGCGCCGATTCAGCGGCAGGATTTCCTGGTCATGCGCGGCCGTCAGCCCACGGGCCGGCGGCTGCATTCAAGCGGAGAGGGCGGGATTCGAACCCGCGGTACGGACAAGCCGTACACAGCATTTCCAGTGCTGCACCTTCGGCCACTCGGTCACCTCTCCGTGGCTGACGGGCGCGCCGCCATGCGTGGGCGGCGGCCGCGGCAATTCCCACGCGCCATCCGGCGGCGGGCCGTTTATCCTATTGGCTTTCATCCGCGTGTAAAGGAACCCATCTTGCCGACCGGACCGGCGTCTGTGCCCAGCCCGCTGAGCGGCCTGCTTGTGATCGACAAGCCGGTCGGATGCAGCTCGATGGACGTGGTGCGCCGCGTTCGCCGTGCGGCCGCGGGCGGCATAGCGGTTCGTGGTCGACGGCCACGCGTCAAGGTCGGCCATGCCGGCACGCTCGACCCGCTGGCCTGCGGCGTGGTCATCTGCTGCCTCGGCGCCGCGACCCGGGCGGTCCCGAGCCTCATGGACCTGCCCAAGACTTACGTCGCGCAGGTCGACCTCTCGGCATTCACCGCCACCGATGATCGCGAGGCGCCGCTTGAGCCGGTCGATGTCCCTCGGCCGCCGGACCGCGCCGTCATCGAGAACATGCTGCCGAGATTTGTCGGTCTCATCGCGCAGCGCCCACCCGCGTTCAGCGCCGTTCACGTGCGGGGTAGGCGCGCCTATCATCTGGCCCGGCAGGGCCAGACCGTTGAGATCGGCCCACGCACGGTGCGGATCGACGCCCTTGAACTGCTCGATTACGCATGGCCCATCGCGACACTGCGCATCGATTGCGGCAAGGGAACCTATATCCGGTCGCTGGCGCGCGATCTGGGGGCGGCGATGGGAACCGGCGGGCATCTGGCGTCGCTGTGCCGTATGGCCGTCGGGCCCTACCGCGTGCAGAAGGCGATGTCACTCGACGATCTGCCGGCCGTCCTGACTGCCGAGGATCTGCTGCCCGTCGCGCTGTGAATCCGTCACGTCGGGTCGACCGTGGTCCGTGTGGGCGATCGGCGATAGGCGGCCCGCATCACGACCATGCCCAGCTCGAACAGGCCATACAACGGAATCGCCAGCACTATCATGCTGATCACGTCGACCGGAGTCAGCGCCGCCCCGAGCACGAAACAGCCGAAAAGACAATGCCTTCGGTACCGGGCCAGCAGACGCGGATCCACGAGTCCCGACCAGCCGACGATCAGCATGACCACAGGTAGTTGAAACGCCACGACGATGCCCAGGGCCAGCAGTGTCACAAAGCCGATGTACTGGTCGACCTCGAAGATCGGATGCAGCATGGACGTCTGGGCTCCCGCGATCGGGTGCGGGTAGCCCTGCATGAAACTGACGAAGAAAGCCAGGCACACCGGCAGCATGATCCAGTAGGCGAACGCCAGGCCGCTCAGCACCATGACCCCGCTGAACGGCGCGAGGATCAGCACCACGCGCCGCTCGGACTGGTAAAGCCCGGTTTCGACGAACTTCCAGAGTTGGTAGACCAGCCAAGGCGCGCCCAGAATCAACCCGCCAAAGAGACTGACCTTCATGTAGACGGCGAAGGGCGTAGTGACCTTGGTCACGTGCAGTTGAGCCGGCAGACCGTGATCGGCGAGAATTCGCAGCAGAGGCCGGCAGAGAAACTCGACGGTGTGGCGGCCGAAAAGCATCAGGATCAAAGCCGGCAGCAACGCCCCCGCCAGGCCGACGATCAGGTGGCGCCGCAGCTCCTCGAGATGGTCGCCAATGGGCATGCTCCGCGGCTGAGCTTTGGGGTCTGGCATGGTTGACATTCTACTTCTCGGCCGAAACGCACAACCGAGGGTGTTGCGTCTGGGCGTGGCCGCTGAGCGCGCCACGCGGTACCATGTGCGTCCTTCAGGCCGTCGGGTTCGACGCCGGCCTCTCTGATCCAGCCCGACTCCCCACTCCCCACGAAGGATGCAAACCATGACGATCAACTGCCTCAAAGCCCTGTGCCTCTTCGCCTTGCTCGTCGCCGCGACCACGGTCCGGGCCCAGTCCGACCCCGTCGATCAGCCCGGGGACGAGGCGGCCGCCTCCGATGTCGCGCCGATTCAGGTCGACGAAAATCTGACGCTTGAGACCCTCGATCAGCAGTTCTGCTACATGATCGCCAATGATGTGGGGCGCTTCCTCAGTGAGCACCCCATGCAGGTGCAGGTGGACACGGCCGCATTCCTTCGCGGTTTTGAGGACGGCGTGGCGGGCGACAGCGCCATCAGCCAGGAACTGAAAATGCAGTTGAGCCAGGTCATCCAGATGGTGGTCCAACGCAAGCGTGAAGAGAAGAGCCAGGCCCTGGCCCAGGAGGCGCAGGCGTTTCTCGCGGAGAACGCCGCCCGCGCCGACGTGACCGTTACCGCCAGCGGTCTGCAGTACCGGGTGATCGAATCGGGCGACGGCGACAGCCCCAAGGCCTCGGATCAGGTGACGGTGCATTATCGCGGCCGCCTCGTCGACGGCGTGGAGTTCGACAGCTCCTATCAGCGCGGCCAACCGGCCACCTTCGGCGTCACCCAGGTGATCGCCGGATGGACCGAGGCGCTGCAACTGATGAAGGAAGGCGACACCTGGGAGCTGGTCATTCCCGCCGAGCTGGGGTACGGTGAGCGCGGGGCGGGCGGGGTGATCCCGCCCAATGCCACGCTGATCTTCGAGGTGCAGTTGCTTGACGTCATTGCCGGCGGCGGCGTGATGGACGGCGAGTCCGCCGAGTGACGGGCTGGGAGCGAGGGTATCAAGCACGTTGAACCAGATGGAGCGAACCATGTCCGAGGTTACGAACAGTATGCCGCCGCGGCGCCGCGGCCCTGCCCGCGTGGTGGCGGCCCTGGGTTACTCGCTGCATGGGCTGGCGTACGCCTGGCGCAGCCAGGCCGCTTTTCGCCAGGAGGTCATGCTGGTTTTGCCCTTGACCCTCGCCCTGTTCTTCGTGCCATGCTCGAATACGCTCAAGGTGGTGGTGCTGCTCAGCCACGTGGGCCTGCTGATTGTCGAGCTGTTCAACACTGCCGTCGAGGCCGCCATGGACCGGGCGTCGCCGGACTACCACCCCCTGGCCAAACACGCCAAGGATCTGGGTAGTGCCGCGGTGCTGCTGAGTCTGATCGCGGTGGCGGGCTGCTGGGCCGCGGCCGTGTGGCAGGCGGCGGCATGGTCGCGGATCGGCTGAGCGACGGATGCAACCTGGGCCGTCGAGAGGGCGGTGATGCGCTGCTGGCCGTGGGCTGTACTGATCGGGACGATCGTAGTCGGCGCCCTGGCCCGTGAGGCGGCGATGGATGCGATGTCCACGCTCACGCCGGGGCAAGCCGCTGGCGTGAGCGTGCGCGAGCCCCGCGTGCGCCTGGACGACCGCGGCCTGTTTCGCGCCGACGATGATCGCTGGTTCGTGCCGCTGGGCGGGTTGCATGGCAACGTCGTCCCGTTGCGAATGCTGCCCGTCAGCTCCGCGCAGCTCAAAACCTGGCGGGCGGAGGGCAAGGTCTGGACCGGGCAGGGCCAGGCGGTGGATCTGACCGATCTTGGCGAGCTCCAACTGCGCGCGTGGTTCGGTCAACTGCGTGAAGCGGGCGTCAACAGCCTGCGTCTGTTTCCCCGGCGGCGCGTGGGCAATGAGCTGCTCGACCAGGTGGGTCGGCTCAATCGCGCGCTGGCGGAGGACTTCTCGCGCGTGTTCCGCATTGGCGACGAGTACGGCCTGCACTTCCAGTTGATGCTCATGGGCGAGCCGGGGCGCACCGGGTACGTCGGGCGGAGCAACATCGAGCAACACGTGCGGCCGGCCTATGAGCCGTGGCAGCTTGATGCGCTCACGCCGGCCCAGCGGCGTTTTCTCCTCGAAGGCGGCAACGTCCATCTGCCCGCGTATTTCAGCGATCCCGACGTGCGGACTGCGCAGCACGCCTTCATTGCCGAAGCGGCGCTGTGGCTCAGCGGACATATGAACGTGTTCGCGCTGGAGCTCTACAACGAGCAGGGTTGGTGGAAGGTCGCGCCGTACCAGGGCGGTCGCCACAAGGTTTTTGTCTCTCCACGGGAAATCGGCCTGGAACTCGATTGGTCCCTCGACATGACGCGCGCGTTCAAGGCTCTGATGCCGCGCACGCCGGTTTGTCTTTCCCATCCCGGTTTCGGCGTTGCGGGCTATGACCCGCTGCGTTGGACGCGACAATCCGGCGTCGACTTCTACTCGACGCACCTGTACGCCGGCCTCGGAGGCTCGTATGAGCGGATGGATTTCGCGGCCGTCACCGGCGCGACTGCTGCGATTCTCACGGCTGGTGGACCGCATGCCTATGGCGAATGGGGCGTGCTCGATACGCGTATCGACGAGCGCATTCGCCGCCGGGTCCATCGCGACGCCATCTGGTTGTCGCTTCTGTCGGGTGCGGCTGGTTTCATGCAGTGGACCTTCGATTGCCTGGACGAATATCGTTGGCCCTCCCGCATCGTGCGCGCCCTGCCGCCGGGTTTCACTCCGCAACCCCCGTCCCTTACCGTCGACATCACCGCCGCCTACGCCGCCCTGCACGAGGACGCGCGCTACCCCCTGTTCCATGCCGACGGTCCGCTTTGGGCCTTTCCGTTCAACCAGCAGAAGCAGGCCGACGAAAATCTGCGCGTTATCTTCTCAGCCTACCAGCGCAGTCTCGATGCCGGCCTGCCGATTCGATTCGCCATTGACGGCCTGACGCCGGTCGACGCCGCGCGGGTCATGAGCCTCGACGCCTTCGCGGCCGAAGATCTGGGACGAATCGACCGTCCGGTGCGCGTCGAGGGCGGCTTCGAATTCATCTGGCGGCATGACCCGGTCATGGGCGTGCTGATCGGCTACCTGCGCAGCCGAACGACGCGCCGCGTCAACGACCAGCACCTGGCCGCGCCCGTGGCCGCCGCGCTGACGCTGCATCTGAGCCTGCCGCGTCCGTCGGCCGCACAGCCCCCATGGCGCATGACGCTGGTGAATCTCCAAACCGATGCCGTGCGCAGCCAGAGGGTCGAGCCCGACGCGGTCATCGAAGTCTCACCACGAACCAGCGACGATTTCGTCCTGATCCTTTCACCCGCCGCCGGCGTCTTCGAGATGACGCTGGATTGACCGCGGAACAGCTACACGATGAGCATCGCATCGCCGTAGGAGTAGAAGTGGTAGCCTGTGGCGGCCGCCTGGCGGTACCAGTGCTTCAGTCGGTCGATGCCGACGCCGGGCAGCGCCGCCACCAGGGCCAGCAGCGTCGAACGCGGCAGGTGGAAGTTGGTCAGCAGGCCATCGGCGAAGCGGAATGCGAACGGCTCGCCGACGGGACCAGGCTGAATCAGCAGGCGCGTGCGGGTCGAGAAGTCGGCATCGGGCGCGGCGTCTGACGCCGCGTCGTGGCGCGGCAGCGATTCGAGTGCTCGCACGCTGGTGGTGCCCACGGGAATGATGCGTCGGCCGCTGGCCCGCGTTCGCGCCAGGGCGTGTCGCGTGGCGGCGGGAATGGTGAGCCACTCTTCATGCATGGGATGGTCGTTGAGCTCATCGCAGCGGATCGGGGCGAAAGTGCCGGGGCCGACGTGCAGCGTCACAGTGGCACGGTTCACGCCGCGACGATCGAGTTCGGCCAGCAATGGGGCCGTGAAGTGCAGGCCCGCGGTGGGCGCGGCGACGGATCCCGGCACCTGGGCGTAGACGGTGTTGTAGCGCACCATGTCGGCGGGCTCGATCTCGTCGAGGCCATGCTGGCGACGGGCTTTGCGGATGTAAGGCGGCAGGGGCGGCGTGCCGATGCGGGCCAGCAGGTTCAGTGTCGGCAGGGGGCTGTCGAGGCCGGTCAGCCAGAAACCTTCCGCATCGCGTTCTCGAAGCGTGAGCCGGCCGTGTTCACGCAGTTCAAGTACTTCGCCGCAGCGCAGACGGCCGCCCGATTCGAGCATGACACGCCAGAGCAAGGCACCGTCCCCGGCCGGTGCCTGTTCGATGTAGAGCCCGCCGACACGACCGCCTGTGGCGCGGCGGACAGCCTCGAAGCGGGCCGGGATCACCCGGCTGTCGTTGAATACCAGCAGGTCGCCGCTGCGCGGTCCACCCGGCACGTCAGGCAAGTCACGCACATGGTGATGACTTACGCGGCCGTCCGTCCGGTCGACCACCATCAGCCGGGCCGCGTCGCGAGGGTCGGCCGGCTCGGTGGCGATCCGATCCGGCGGTAGGTCATAAGTCAGGTCGTCGACGCGCATGGGTGAGGATCGTAGTGCCGGCTGCGGCGTCTGTCCTTGCCTGCACGCGACGTGAGCGTCGGCAAGCGGCCACAATCGCTGCAATCGTTACAGATGGCACGGCCGCGTGTTGAGCACAAAAGTCTATATAGAAACGATTTATGGTGTGAACCATCCTGGTTCGCCGCTCGGCGCGGGGTTTGACGACCTCGGGTTGTGAAGATTCCTCACGCCCACAACCTGACGATCCAGCGTCTGCACTATTACAACCACGGCCCGGGTCGCCACCGCCTGCCGACGGTCCGCTGCTGCGAAGCCGCCAACGCCGGCGGCGCGGGCCATCACGCTCATGCCTGCGACCGGATGCGGCTTGTACCTGCCGTCGAGGGCCGGTCGGTCCTGGGGCCGCGCCGCGACGCGGTGGACGCGTGGGCGAACTGCTGGAAGCCCCAGGTCTGGCCCTACGACACGCCCTTGCCGGTCGGTTTGCCCCGACTCGATCCGGCGCAGGCCCTGGTGCATGCCATCGAGGTCCAATCGCGCCAGCGTCCTCGCCCCTACGCGCCACCCAGTTTCTTGACGGTCGGCCGGCATCTGGATCTCTACATCTGAACAGCCTTGGGGACAACCCTCGGTCGCACACGCCGCTTGCCCCGGCTTGCGAACCGCCTACGCTGTGGGGATGAACATCCTCGACATCGCCATGCGGTACGTGCACATCGCCAGCGCCATCCTCGCCGTCGGCGGCATGGTGTACGTGCTCACCTGCCTGCTGCCGTCCATGCGCCTCGTCGATGAGACCTTCCGAGCGGCTTTGCTGGAGCTGGCCAATCGCCGCTTCACACGCCTGTTGCACCTGGCGATCGTTGGCCTGCTGGTCAGCGGTATCTACAACTGGATTCGCCTGGCCGACACCTACAAAGCGATGGGGGCGGCGGGCAACGCCTTGATCGGCACGAAGGTGCTCATCGCCCTGGCGATGTTTGTGATCGCCTGGGGCCGGGCGATCGGGCTGATCCGTGAGGGCAAGCCGCGACTGTGGCTGATGGTCAATATCCACCTTGCGGCCGTCGTCATTTTGCTCGCGGTCGTGCTGCGGTTCTATCGACTGGCGTATCTGGCGTCCGCCTGAGCCGTGGCGCGCTGCACCCGGCATCCTGAAGAAATACTTCGGAGCTTCATGGCCCGCTCCGCTTCCAACCCGCGCCGCGGCCGCCAGGGCGCTCGGCCGCTGAAGCTCGACGCCTGGCTGGCTGGCCGTCGCAGGCGTCGCCTGATCGCCGGCGCGGTACTGGTTCTGGTCGGCCTGCTGCTGGCCCTGGATCGTGGCGGACGTTTCACTCCCGCCGGCGCCGATCAGCGACGCTATCACAACACTGTTTACACCGTCGTTCGCGTGGTCGACGGCGACACGCTTGACCTCGACGTGCCCGATCAGGAGTTTGCCCGCACGCGCGTGCGTCTCTGGGGCGTCGATACGCCGGAAATGCACTTCGACGACCAGGGAGTCGCCCATCCCGAGCCGTGGGCCGAGGCCGCTTCACAGTTGGCGCGCCAACTGGCCGAGGGCCAGCGTGTCCGCCTCCTGCTCGAACCGCATTCGACACGCGATCGGCATGGACGCCTGCTGGCCTATGTCGAACTGCCCGATGGGGCCATTCTCAACGAGCGTCTGATTCTCGAAGGGCTGGCCCGGGCGGATCGACGCTTCGACCATCAGCACATCGATCGCTATGGAATCCTTGAGGAACAGGCCCGTACGCGGCGGCTGGGACTCTGGTCGCGATAGAGCCCGCGTGTTTCATCGCATGGAAACAAAGGGTGCCGGACATGTCGCTTTTGTCGCTCAAGCCATTCGTGCCTTCCGGTGAGGACTATGCCGCCGCGAAGGCGTTTTTCGTCGAGCTGGGGTTCGTGGTGCGGTGGGAAACGGACGGCCTGGCGGAACTGGCGTGCGACGGTACCGCGTTTTTACTTCAGGACTTTCACAACCGGCAGATGCAGGAGAATCTGATGCTCGTCGTCGATGTCGATGACCTGGATCGTTGGTGGGAGCATATACAGGCGTCCGGGGTGCTCGATCGGTATGCGTCGGTGCGGGCCCAAGCGCCGGCCGACTATCCCTGGGGCCGACGTGAGGTCCATCTGATTGATCCGGCCGGCGTGTGCTGGCATTTCGCACAGTCGTGAGGCGATCGGTCATGGCCAGGACGGTGGCGAAGCCGACGACGCTGGTCTGGTACCGCCAGGATCTGCGTGTGGACGATCACCCGGCGCTGGCCGCGGCGGCGCGGCGTGGGGCGGTCGCGCCGGTTTACGTCTGGTCGCCTCGCGAAGAGGGCGACTGGCCGCCGGGCGCGGCGGCGGGCGTGTGGATCGACGCGGCCCTGCGTGACCTCGACGAGTCTCTTCGCGGGCGAGGCTCGCGGCTGACCCTGCGGATCGCGGCCGACGGCGGTGCGGCCGCGGAACTGCTTGCGGCGGCGCGCTGCGTGGGGGCGGACCAGGTCCATGCGATGCGGCGGTACGAGCCCGCGGCCATCGAGCAGGAAAAGCGCGTCGCCACGGCGCTTCAGACCGCGGGCGTCGAGCTGCGATTGTTTTCCGGAGCCCTGCTGTTTGAGCCTGACGAAGTGAACACGCGCAGCGGCGGGCCCTTTCAGGTGTTCACGCCGTTTCACCGCTACTGCATGCAATGGCCCCAGCCGCCGGCCCCGGTGGATGCGCCCGCAGGCCTTGAAGCGCCGTCGCGCTGGCCGGCGAGTACGGCGGCGGACGACCTGGCTCTGCGGCCGAGCGTGCCGTGGGATGAGTCGATCCGGGCCGCATGGGTCATGACGCAGCAGGCCGCCCATGATCGACTGGAAGCGTTTCTGGACGCGCCGATTGAGGACTATGCCGGCAACCGCGATCGGCCCGATCTCGACGCGGTCAGCCGCCTGTCTCCTTATCTGCATCACGGGCAGATCAGCGTGCGGCGGGTATGGCATGCGCTCTGTCGCGATCGTCGCGGCCGGCGGACCGGGCAACTGGCCAAGGGCCCCGAAGCGTGGCGGCGGCAACTGCTGTGGCGCGAGTTCGCCCACCATCTGCTGGTGCATTTCCCCTGGATGCCGGCGCATCCGCTGCGGGAAAAGTATGCCGCATTCCCCTGGCGGGAGGACGGTGAGCACCTGCGCGCATGGCAGCGCGGCCGGGCCGGCTATCCACTGATCGATGCGGCGATGCGCCAGCTCTGGAGCACCGGCTGGATGCACAACCGCGCGAGGATGGTTGTGGGCTCGTTTCTGGTCAAGGACCTGCTGCTGAGCTGGCGGCACGGGGCGGCCTGGTTCTGGGACACGCTGGTGGACGCCGATCTGGCCAACAACACCTTCGGCTGGCAGTGGGTGGCCGGCTGCGGCGCCGACGCCGCGCCCTATTTTCGTATCTTCAACCCCACCGCCCAGGCGCGCCGGTTCGACCCCCATGGCGCCTACATCCGCCGCTGGTTACCCGAGATCGCCCACTTGGACAACAAACGCCTGCTTGACATGCCCACCGCGGGACACGCGGACGTTGGCGCGTATCCCCGTCCGATGGTTGACCACCTCGAAGCCCGCATACGGGCTCTCGACGCCCTGTCCCGGATCACCCGTCAATGAAGGGGCCCTCGGTGTGGCTCTCGCGAGGCCGCTGCTGGTGGCCTTGACGGGCTGCGGCATGTCGACGGATTCCCCGCAAGCCCGGGTTCGCGCCAGGAGACGCCGATGCCGACCCAATGCAAGGGCAATGCTGCGTGAAAAGACGAATGGTCAGCGCATTGTGAGCAAAAGAGTTGTCAGTTTACGACGAGATATTGGCATATAACCGCCCATTAGGCGAAAAAGCATTGACACATAGGTTGATTTGCGTCAATCTTCATACACAAGTGGCCGTATACGGCTGAGCTTCGGTCGACGGCTACGGGAGAAAGCACCTGACGCACGTGTGGTGTGACGGTGTCGTCGACCGACTCGATGCGGCTGTTGGTGAGGTGGAGAAACGCGAAAGAAGTTGCGATCGCTCCAAAGTCGCCGCTGTTCGTTGCGAGCGTCGCGCTCGATGGCTGAAATTGAGTTTTTGACGCGTCATCGGCGGTGTAAGTCGATGTTCGCGAAGCTGTTGCATGTGTTTTTTTATGGAGAGGAGCAGGAAAGTGAGTATTCGAACTCTGATGGTGATGACGGCTATGGCGGCGATGGTGGCGGCGACGCCCGCTTTCGCCCAGAACACCCCGCTGGGTGACAACGTGGCGCCGACCGCGGTCGGCTCGACCTTCGGCCTGCGGCCGGTGGTCCAAGGCAACATGATCGCCTGGGCCGACTACAACGCGGGCGTCGTCGGCGGCGGCGGCACCAACGGCTGCATCTACATGTACGACGTCAGCACCGTGACGCTCAACTGGGTCGGTACGACCGACAACAATGTCTGGCCGGCTGACTGGGAGGAGGTTTCCTGGACCGGTGTGTGGGCCCCCTGGACGCCCCAGATCGGCCTCGAAGGCGATTACCTCTACTATGCCAACATCTGGAGCGACAATGCCGAATCCGTCCGTCGCTATCAGATCTCCACGGGCATCAGCACGCGCTATTCCAACCTCGGCCAGCAGAAGCACTTCGCTGACGGCAACGCCGCCGGCATGCTCGTCACCCAGGACTGGGAAGGCAACATGACCGCCATGCTGATCGACGCCAACACCTGGGACGGCAACGCTTCCAGCGCGGCGTTCACCGCCCACAGCGATGAGTTCGGCACGGCCCCGCGCATCAGCGGCAACACCATGGTCTGGCAGGAAGACTTCGCCGCGACCGAGGGCATCGGCATGTACGACCTCGGCACTGCCACCCAGTCGACGATCCTCAGCTTCGACCGGACACCCACGGTGGACACCGATGGCGATCTGGTCGCCGATAAGCCGGCTCTGGAAGCCCGCTTCCCCCAGGTCAGCAATGACGGCAGCAAGGTCGTCACCTGGGTCCGCCACTGGGACAACCGCGATGCCAACGGCCAGGCCCTCACCGATATCCGCGTGTACGACGTGGCCACCGGCGTCTGGACCATCCTCGTCGACCAGCTCGGCGTCGACGAGCAGCCGTACCTCGATGGTGACTACCTGGTCTGGGATCGTCTTGTCGCCACGGGCGACCACGACATCATGGCGATGGAGATCTCCACCGCGACGATCTTCACGGTCGACAGCGGCAGCCGCGATGCCCGTTACCCGGTCGTCGATGGCAGCACCGGCCTGATCGCCTGGGCCGTCGACAATCCGAGCCTGGGCTCGTGGAACGCCGCCATCCACTACACCTACATTCCCGAGCCGGCCAGCCTCTGCCTGCTGGCCCTCGGCGGCCTGGCGCTGGTGCGCCGGCGTCGCTGAATGTGTGTGACCCGAGGGCTCGTCTCGACCGCCATTTGTGACGGCCGACAGCCAACGCAACGCCGGAGCAGCCGTGGCCGATGCCGCGGCTGCTCCCTTTTCACACCACCGCAGCGCGGAGCGCGTGAAAATGGGAAGGCTGGCAGGAGTGGCTAGGTGCGATGGCGGCCAATTTACCTCGGGCGGGCCTGTTTTCTTCAAAATCCGCTGGCAGACCCTTGACAAGGCTGTCGTGGCGGAGCATACTCACAAGTGTTCGTGAGGGTAGAGAACTCCGCGGCTCGGCTGCCCTGTTCTGGGGGGCGGGACTCGCGGACGGAGGGATTCGGAGAAGGTCGAGGCGGAATCGATGTCGGCGGCTTGGCGTGTGGGGTGGGTCGTTGACGACCACGGCCAAACGATGCAGGCAGCGTCCGACTTCCGCACCACCTAGTCGATCAGGTTCGCAGCAGGCTTCTTAAGCTGGCCGCGTGGCTGGCAGTTTCGCCTGTAAGGTTGTTTTCTGTGAAGTGTTTCGTGGTTCTCTTTTTAGGAGGATGGAAAGTGAAAGCTAAGTGGATTCTCAGTATGGCCCTCGCGGCCGCTCTGGCGACGCCTGCCATGGCGTTCGTCATCAACAACGCGCCGGATCCCGGCGTCGGCGGGACGGACGTGATGCGTCCTGAAGTCGACGGCGGCCGCATCGCCTGGGGCACGGACATCCGTCCGCCCGCAGGTGTCGGTGGTGCGTACGTTTATGACACCGCGACCAGCACGCTGACCAACTACGGCGTGGTCGGCGGCGTCGGCCGCACGTCGGTGAGCTGGGCTCCGTGGTCCAACCAGATCGGCATCGCCGGTCAGTACATGCTCGCCGGCTTCAACATCGAGAGCGTGAATCTCGAAGGCGTCGGCGTGACCGGCCTGGCCGCGGACGGCACCGGCGGCACGAACGTGGTTCTGGGCAACATCACCGGTGACCCGATCGGTCACTGGGACCACCACTTCGGCACGGTCAACAGCAACGGCGACGTGTTCTGGCAGGGCTTCACGCCCACGGCCGACCAGCGCCTGCTGCACATGAACCTCAGCGCCCCCGGCGTGGTTACGGTGCTCTATCCTGGATCGGGCGGTGGCAACGAGTTCGGCTCGAACCCCTACGCCGCCAAGTACAGCGACCGCGTGGTGCATCTGACGATCACCAACAACGAGCTGCGTGTGTACGACATGAGCGACGCGACTGACCACATCGTGTGGTCCGCTGCGGACACGGCTGCGTTCAACCTGCACCAGGGTGTGCGTCGTACCCGTCTGAGCAACGAGGGTGAGTGGGCGGTGTTCAACAACCGTCTGATCGGCGGCGTGGACAACCAGTCCGACGTCTTCCTCGCCGACCTCACCGACATCAACAACCCGGTCTGGACCAACCTGACCAATGACGTTGCGTACAACCGCGATGACCCGGTCATCCAGAAGATCAGCGCCGACGAGGCTCTGGTTGTGTATGCCGCTCGTGACAATGCCGGTGCCAAGTGGCGGATCGAGGGCTTCATCGTCAGCGGTCTGGCCAGCAACGCCCCGGTGGCGGGCAGCGAGTTCGTGATCGCCCAGAACGTGAACGAGAACATGCAGTATCCGTCAACCGACGGAAACGTCATCGCCTGGCTCAACTCGACGCTGGGCGTCGTGCAGTACACCTACATCCCTGAGCCCGCGAGCCTCGGCCTGCTGGCTCTCGGCAGCCTCGCCCTCGTGCGTCGCCGCCGCTGAGAGTAGGAACAGGATGATTTGACCAGGTCGAACGCGACCTGATCGAAGGTAATCTAGGCAAGGGCGGTCCCCACGGGCCGCCCTTGTTTTTGCGCATTTCTCACACGTACCGGTTGTCGACACCCGCCGCCCACGGGCCGAATCGCGGCGTGGACGTCTGTAAGCGCACTTTTCGACACGCGGTCGTGGTCGCCCGCCGCATAAGCGGGCGATTTCATTTTTTTCTTGACTGCCTCCACCCCCGGCGCGACAATGTGACCAGCGGTCGACGGGAACCGTGCTTCTGGGCCGTTCCCGAACCAGCGACCGAAGCAGGCGTGACGGCAGGGGAGATTGCCGGACGACGCCGCCAGATGTGTTGGGCTTCCACGTCCGTTCTGGATGTGATGCAAGCCGAAGAGCCCCGGGGGCCTCTGCACAGCGACGACTGTCCGTGGTTTGAGATGTGGACCGCTCATGTCGAGTGGCCTGTTTTTCCATCGCCTATGGGTTGGTCGCGTGACCAGCTATTCGTGGACGCTCAGTTTCCTTTGATTCTCCTAGGAGGAAGCAGCGATGATGACTTTGAGAGGTCGGTGGATTTGTTCAATGGCTCTGGCCGCCGCGATGACTGCGCCGGCCTGGGCCCAGATCACGCCGCTGGGCGACAACGTGGCGCCGGCCACGTCGACCTCGGCCCTGCGGCCGGTGGTCAGCGGCGACATGATCGCCTGGGGTGACTTCAAGTTGGGGGTGCAGACCGGTTCGTTTGTCGTCGGTGCGGTGAACCTTTTCAACACCACCACCATGGCCCACAGCTATGTCGGCTCGATGGGGCTCGGCGATGTGCCGTCCGATCCATCCTACATCGCGTGGGTGGCAGCATGGGCGCCGTGGAACCAGCAGATCGGCCTGGAAGGTGACTACCTCTACTACAACTCGGCCGACGACGCCGATGGAGGTGGTGAGAACGGCGCTGTTCGTTACCAGATCAGCACCGACACCTACACGCTGATCGGCAACCCCAACAGCCAGTGGCACTTCGCCGACGGCAACGCCGACGGCAAGCTGGCCATCCAGGACTGGGCCGACAACATGCGTGGCATTCTGATCGACCCGGACACCTGGGCCAATGACGATGCCGGCATCCTGCACAACACGGCCCGCAGCACGGAGTTCGGCACAGTGCCCCGCATCACCGGCGACATCATGGCCTGGCAGGCCGACCGCGTGGCTATGGGCGACCTGTTCGTCGGCTATGACGGCATCGGCATGTACAACGCCGCGACCGACACCGAGGACCTGATCATGGTGCTGTCCAAGGAACTGGTCGTCGACACCAATGCCGATACCGTGGCTGACAGGCCGCTGCTGGAGGCGCGTTTCGCCAACATCAGCAACGACGGCAAGACGATCGTGACCTGGGTGCGTCACTGGAACAACCGCGATGCGGACAACCAGGCGCTGACGTCGATCATGGCCTACGACGTGGCCAGCGGCACGTGGACGGCCCTGGTGGATCAGGAAGGCGTTGACGAGCAGCCGTTCGTCGATGGCGACTATGCCGTTTGGATGCGCCGCAACGTCGGGGGCAACTATGACGTCATGGGCATGCACATCCCCAGCGGCACCCAGTTCATCGTGGATGCGGGCGACCGCCAGGCCGAATATCCGGTAGTCGACGGCTCCACGGGGCTGATCGCTTGGGGCGTCTCGGGCATCAACGATGATCCGAACCAGCGTGAGATCCACTACACGTGGGTTCCCGAGCCGGCCAGCCTCAGCCTCCTGGCTCTGGGTGGCCTGGCCTTGGCGCGCCGTCGGCGCTGAGGGCGTGAGGGACGAGCCTGCGAGGCTTGCTCCATAGCGGTTTCACAAGGGCGGTCTTCACGGGCCGCCCTTGTTTTTTGCGGGTCCAGGCGCTGACGGGATGCCGCTGGCCTGCCCGCGGCCGAAACTTGCCGCTTGGGTCAGAAGGACTAATATATCGGGCCTTGTCGCCCGGCCCGTCCGCCGCGACAGGCGGACGACCCCATCGTCTAGTCAGGTCTAGGACGCCAGGTTTTCATCCTGGTAACGGGGGTTCGAATCCCCCTGGGGTCACTTTTCTTGCGTCGTCGTCGATCTTGGCACGGCGCGTTCCCCAACAAGGTGCCGAAAATCCGCGGCCGACACATGTGAGATGTCTCGGCCGTCAAAGCATAAGCCCCGTCAAGTTCTTGACTCGACGGGGCTTGCTTACATCGAAGTCCCTCTCAGGGGATAGACAAATCATCCCCGATTTCCTCGCCGCGGCGCTGGATACTGGGTCATGATGAGCCAGTAAATGCTGGTCCAAAGGTCATGCGCCAGTTAACGCAGAAAACTGTCGGACGTGCTGTACCTGCCTCTCACCGGAAAACCGCGATGGTGAGATTGCGTAGGGGCGGAAGATCGTTAGGATCATGTAAGGTATTCACGGAGGGGCTGTCTGTGAAGGATCCTTTGCTGCGCCGAGAGTGTTCGAGCGGCTGGCACAAGACGCTGCACCAAGCAGCGCTCGCCGGGGCGCTACGGTCAAACGACGTGGTTGAGGCGATCGACCTGCATACGGATGGCCGAATCGAGGTTCAGACAATCTCTTGGCAGAGCTACTGGGATCGCGCATCGCAGAGCTTGCCGGGCTATGCCGACGCGCTTGCATCGCTCGCAGCGGCCCGCAGCGCCTATATCCGCTCGAACTATGATCTGAAAAGCGCAGCGCCTTACTGCTGGGCCTACTTTCGGCTCCTTCGCAATCTTCTCGACCAACATGCACCCAAGGCAATTCTCCACGCGTTGATCGGTCTGGGAAGCTTTTCGGTGAGACGGTGGGGCGACCCTCGGTTGCCTGCCGCTGCGGCCATCACCGTTCGCCACCCGGTATACCTGCTGGCCAAGCTCCGCGAGCCCAAGGCCTACGACGATCCAAAGTTCCTCGCCTTGGTTTGCCCCGCAGCGTTCAACGGGACGAATGTCCCGCAGTTGTTCTACTATTACAGGCAAATCAAGATCGAAGATGATCCGCCGGCTTCACTGCTCGTTTACCCCGCCGTCGACATGGCCCTTCGAACTGAGTCTTTTGGTTGTATTGAAGCGCTGGCGTCCGCTCTGAGTTTCAAACCTGACCCTCGATCACGACAGCGGGCAGCCGTGATCGCAGATCAAGCCATCGCGCCATTCCTTGCTCACGACCTTGCGAGATTCGAAACACGCCCGGAGTTATCGTTCGTGGACATCGGGGGCGGCAGTGGTTCCCTGCTTAGCGAGATTTCCAAGCGGTTGATCAGACGTCACGGCGCATTGCTCGCTGGCCGAAAGTTTGCCTGGTCGATCGTCGACGTCATGCTCCAGGACGCGACCCGTCGCGTTCACCACCCCGATCTTCGACGGCATATGAGCTACATCGAGTATCAGCCTGAAACCTACGCGACATGGATCGAAAGGGAAGCCAAGACAGAGTCAGTTGCGAGGCGGGATATCGTTCTGATCTGTCGGATGCTGAATAACCTGAGCCAGATCAACATCGAGTGCACGTCCATTCCGTCCGAGCTTGAGGTTCTTGCCAAATCGGCGAGCCGCACGACGCCGGCCCGCTTTGATCCCGTCGTTTGCCTTCAGGGGGACCGCCCCGACTGCCGAGGGTTGGTTGCTTCCAATGGCCGCACCCGTCTGCGTGGGGGTACGACGTTTCGGCAGGCATCTTTGTCTGACTATTTTCGAGGGCTTCTGCAATTGACCTCGCCGGCGGCAGCCGCACCGACTACACCTGCATCGCTATTCTTTCCACTTCGCCGGTTTCAGACCGAAGCGCTATATGCAGCAGACAGATCAAGCATCCTTGATCGTCTGTGCGCCATTGCCGATATGGTTGTGATCGAGGATGTCGACCTGACACCCGAACTCCTTGGCGAACATCTGCGGACGTCGGACCTGCATCAGTTGGCGGCGAGCAACGCGACCGGCCCAACGCGAGGGCCCACCTCCAATCTTCTATGCGTCGTGCGGCGCGAACTTGCAGCCGCCTTGCCGGGGGAACGGATATGGTGAGCGTGACCTATGTCGATCGCCGCAGCCGGGCGCTCACGCCGTCGAAGTTGCGGTGCCTTTCTCATCTGCCAACCATCAACCTGACGGCCGGCTGCGTGCATGGGTGTGCCTACTGCTATATCCGCGGATACTCGCACTATCCCGGCGATGACGCGGTGGCGGTTTATCGCAACACGTCCGAGCAGGTCGAACGCGAGCTGAATCACAAACGCAAGCGAGGTGATCCACTTCCGTTGGCGGTGTACTTCTGCCCGTCGTCCGACGCGTTCATGCCGGTGGACGAAGTGCTGGAGCAGTCCTATCGCACGATGAGCCTGCTGCTTGACCGGGGCGTCGGGGTGCAGTTCGTCACCAAAGGGGCGATCCCCGAGCGGTTTTTCAAATTGTTTGCGCAGCATCGGCAATGGGTTGCGGGGCAGATTGGCCTGACCTCGCTCGACGATCACTTGAATGCGGCGATCGAGCCGCGAGCCGCGACGGCGCAGCAGCGATTGAGGGACCTTGGTCGACTGACTGAGACTGGCGTGGCCGCGTCGCTGCGCGCCGACCCGCTGATTTACAGCGTGACCGATGATGATGCAGGGCTGAACAACCTGTTTGCGGCAGCCGCAGCCCATCGGGTTCGCGATGTCTCGGCCAGCTACCTGTTCCTGCGTCCCGCCATCATTGGCTCACTAAGGCGTAACATCCCAGATCCTCAACTGCTGCGGCGCATCCTGGCGCCGTTCAACGATGCATCGCAATCGGCGATCCGTGGCAGCAACAGCACGGGCGTGTCCTTGCCCGTTGAACTGCGTCGCGCCCAACTGGACCGCGTCCAGCGGATCGCGGAATCTCACGGTCTGCGCTTGCGCATCTGTGGATGTAAGAACGCCGACTTCACCAACAGCAAATGCCAACTGACCAATCTCACCGTGACGTCCCCGACGCCAATAGCCCAAGCCCGACAGCCTTCTCTCTGGTGAGGTTGATCGCCAACGTGATGTCCCAGCAGCCAGACACCCGGGCAATCCGACTGACTGGATTTGAATCGATGAAGTCCTGGTCAATCAACGACTTAAAAATCGTCTTTCCCGAGCAGTGTTTTTCTGGGGATCGTCGTTGGCACCTTCCTGCGGCGACATAACTCGTGCCCCCACAACTAGAAAGCCCTTCGACGTGCTCGCCGAAGGGCTTGTTTTGAAGGAAAGTCGGGGTGACAGGATTTGAACCTGCGACTTCCTGCTCCCAAAGCAGGCGCTCTGCCAAGCTGAGCTACACCCCGTGGTGCGTGGCATTGTAGCGGGCGATCTCGACCGACGACGGACAGGGCGCTTGTCCCGCCCATTTGTTTTGCCTGCCGCCGCGCGGTCGCCTTATGCCTCGGCCAGGTACGCGGCCAGCAGGTCGCGGCAGGCGGCCATATCGTTCTTGTGGATCATCTCGGTGACGGTATGGATGTACCGCGTCGGGCAGGCGAGGGTCATGGTGCGGACGCCGGCCCGGGCCCGTTGCATGGTGCCGGAGTCGGTGCCGCCGCGGCCGACCTCGCGCTGGTGGGCGATCTTCTTCTTCTGGGCTAGGGCTTCGAACTGCTCGAGCAGATCCAGGTCGGCGATCGCGGAGTTGTCCATCACCACGAGGCCCGCCCCCTTGCCGAACTCGGTGTAACGCTGGTCTTCCGGCACGCCGGGCGTGTCGATGCAGAGGGTTGTGTCCACGGCAATGCCGATGTCCGGTTCAAGGGCATAGCTGGCGGTGCCCGCGCCGCGCAGACCAACTTCCTCCTGGACGGTGAAGACGCAGGCGATCTCGCAGGCGTGGCCTTCTTTACTCTTGGCCAGCTTGCGCAATGCCTCAATCACGATCCAGCAGGCGATGCGATTGTCCAGGCACTGGCTGACCACGGCCTGGCCAACCTCATGCATCGGCCCGTCGAGCACGACCATGTCGCCGAGTTTGACCCTCTTGCGCACCTCGTCGGCGGGGATGGCCAAGTCGATCATGAACTCGCTGACGTCGGGGATCTTCTTCTTGTCCTCTTCCGTGGCCACGTGGATCGGCTTGCCAGCCGGGTTCATGACGCCGCGGATGTCCTTCCTCGGATCGCGCACGTCGGGACAGACACGAACCGTGCGGGCGAAGAGGTTGCGGGCGTCGAAGCCTCCGACCGGACCGACGCGCAGGAAGCCCTTGTCGTCGATGTGGCGAACAAGGAAGCCGATCTGGTCCATATGGGCTGCGAGCATGACGCGCAGGGGCTTGCCGGCCGTCCTGCCCGTGCTCCTGGTGGGTCGGGGTTTGCGGATACCGATGAGCGAGCCCATCGTGTCGCTGGAGATTTCGTCGAACAGATTCGCGCACTCGGACTGGATCAACTCGCGGATGCGGTGTTCCCGTCCTGGTACGCCCGGCGTCTGGGTCAGTTTTTCAAGCAGTGTCATGGCCGGGAGTGTAGGCACCGCTGAAGGGGTTCGCCAGTGGGAGGCGGCTGCTTTCGCGCCGCGCAACAGTTGACAAAACCATAGCCATCGGCTCCAATGAGATTAATGAGTTTGCGTTATCATCAGGCACAGCCAGCCGATTTCGGCTGTTCGCGCGGGCGTCGCGTCTGCGTCGCGATCGCCATCAGCTGTGTCTTCTGGGCCGGGGGCATCGGGTCGTGGGCGCACCACGTCACCGCCCACGAGCTTCCTCGGCATGGTGACGATCGCCTCGGATGCGCGAGGATTCTCTGCCCGCGCGCCGGGCTGGAAGTACACCCGGCCCATGCCGCGGCCCACCGGGACACAGCGCAGTGCATCATCTGCCCACTGCTGACCGCTGTGCGCCACTGTGTCGCCGGCGAGCACGCCGTCGCGCCGCAAAGTGGCCCGGTGTTTCATCTCGTTGCGATTACTGCCGATCATCCGCACACCGAGTCATTCCCGGTATGCGGCCCCGCCCGCGCTCCGCCATCCCCCCACATCTGACTTCGCCCAGTGTCTAAAGATGCATGGTGCAATCCGCGCGGACTCGTTCCGCGTCGAGGAGGCTGTGGCATGTGGGAATGCGCGAACCGCCCGAAACGCGGGTTCACGCTGGTCGAACTGCTTGTGGTCATCGCCATCATCGGCACGCTCGTCGGCCTTCTGTTGCCGGCACTGGGCGTGGCCAAGCGAGCGGCGAAGGCGACGGCATGTCTGTCGAACGTGCGCGGCCTGGAGATCGCGCACACGATGTACATGACCGATCATGACGGGCAGTTCATTGACGTCGGACTTGCCCACGGCGGCGCTCACGCCCGCGATGAGGTCGCCTGGATCGTCACGCTGCGCAGCTATTACGGCGAAGAACTGGCCGCGCGCTCACCGGTCGATAGGAGTCCGCACTGGCCCGGTTACCTGGGCGGGGAGGGCGTACCTGTGCCGCCAAGCGCCGATCAGTTCCGTCGTTCCAGCTATGGCGTGAACAACTACCTCACCGAGGTGGCGCCGCTGCGAAAATACCGACGTTTTGGGCAGATTCCCATGCCCTCGAGCACCGTGCACTTTCTGATGATGGCGTTCGAGGGCGAGTTCGCCGGCGCCGACCATCCGCATGTGGAGACCTGGTCGCTGCCGGGCCGACCCGACCTGGCGCCACGCCTTGCCGCCCGGCAGGTGCAGATCAACGCCCACGGCGGACCGGCTGATTCCTTTGACTCCCGATCCAGCTACGGTTTTCTCGATGGTCATGCGGCCACGCTGCGCTTCGGCGATGTGTATGAGAGCCTGAGCCGCAATCGGTTTGACCCGGAGACGGCTTATTGATGCCGCGCGACACTGGTCCGCGGCCGAAACCTCAACCAGAAAGGACTGGAAGATGTCTGTTCGTGCTTTGCCTGTTGTTCTCATCACGATGATCGCGATCGCTCCTCTGGCCGCGGCGGACGACCACGATCACGGCCTGCACGGCGGCGATTTCGCGCTGTTCGTGCATGATCACGGAGACGGTCTGGAGATCGAGATTGAGCCGCGCGTACTGGGTGCGGAGCTGGACCCCGGCCTTGGATTCGCGGCAACATCGCCCGGATTCGACAGCGCCCCCGGTGCCTTCCCGACCGGATCGTCGGTCGGCATTGACATCACCCAGGCCCTGATGCGATGGACCGGGGCGGCGTTCGTCGCGCTCGATTCGCTTTCGCAGGAGACGATGACCGCAGCGTTCCTGACGCTTTCGGCGACGACAGGCGACGGGCCAGTCGCGGGTTTCGCCATCAACTTGGATGGTGACGGCTCATGGCACAAACACCTGAGCTTCATCCTCAACGGCGCGGACGGGGCGGACCCGGCGGATGGCGTCTACCTTTTCAGCTTCACGCTGCGCAGCAGCAACGTCGCCATCGGCGATTCCGAGCCGGCGTGGATCGTGTTCAATCTAAACGGCGACGAAGCGGCCCACGACGCCGCGATCGCCTGGGTGCGGTCCACGCTGGTGCCCGAGCCGATGTCCTTCTGGTGGGCGGGCGCCGTTGCGCTCGCCGCGACGTGGCGCCGTCGCTGACGATGGCGACCCTGTGAATGTGACTTCCTTGAAGCAAAGGCGCCGTCCTCAATGGGCGGCGTTTTTACTTCACCCATGAGAAACTCTCGATGCATCGCGCCAGATCGACGTCCTTCTGCGTCACCTTGTTGCCGGCGTCGTGTGTGCTCAGACGCAGCGTGACTTTGTTGTAGACGTTGTGCAGATCCGGGTGGTGGCCCAGTTCCTCCGCATGCAGGCCCACGCGGACGATGAAGCTCAGCGCCTCCTTGAACCCGCCGAACGTGAACTGCTTGACCAGGGCATTGTTGTCGAGCTTCCAGCCGGGCAGGTCGGCCAGGGCGCTGGTGATGGCGTCGGGGGTCAGGGCAGAGGCCACAGCGGCGGTCCTTTCGGCAAAGGGCATGGGTCGGCTTTTCTCCCAGGAAGTTTAGGCACGCCGGGCGGGAAATGAAGCGGCGGCGACAAGTTCATCCGCGGCGGTCGGCGTCATGGGGGACGACATCGCCCGTTTCCAGCCAGAAGCGCAGCAGCCGCTGGCGCAACGTATCGCGCACGGCGGCCAGGGCGGCATCGTCAATGCGGTTGTGGCGCTCCTGGGGATCGGCGCGCAGGTCGTAGAGTTCGTCGGCTTCATAGAGGCGATGAACGTATTTGAACTCGCGTGTGCGGCACATGACGGCCTTGCCGTGCTCAGGGCCCTGGCTGGTGTAAAGTCCGACACGCGGCCAGTAGAGGCTGTCGGGCTGATGGCTGCTTGCGGATTCAAGCTCCATGCAGTGCCGCTCACCGTGCAGCCGGCCGCCTTCGCAGAAGACCGCGTCGCGGTGCTCGTCCGTGCCGCCCGCCAGCAGGGGCAGCAGCGAGCGGCCGAAGTGAGTGTGACCCGGGGTGATGTTCGCCAGTGCTTCGATGGTCGCGGGCAGGTCAATCAACTCAACCATCGCGTCTGTAACGCGCGGGCGAACGCGGATGCTTGCCGGCGGCTTGACGACCAGGGGCACGCGGGTGAGGCAGTCTTCAAAGGTGTTCTGGTTGATGTCCACGACGCCGAAGTCGCCGGTGTAGTCGCCGTGATCGCTGAAGAAGAACGCGGCAGTGCGATCCCATGCGCTGCTCGCCCGCAGGGCGTCGAGGAGCATGCCCACGTGGTGGTCGGTGCGGCTGCATAGACCCAGATAGGTCGCCCGTAGTTCATCGAAGCGAGGCTCGGACCAAGACCCGAGGTTGTAGCGTTCGGCCATGCGCATGAGGATCGCCGGCTTGCCGTCGCTCGACAGCGGAGCTGGCACGCGTGGCGGGAGCTGGCCTCGGTCGATCATGCTGAACCACGGCTCCTCGACGCTGTACGGTGTGTCCGGTTCGCTTAGGGCCAGGAACACGCACCACGGCTCACGGGGCGGGTGACGCAGAAAGTTGACTGTTGCCCGGACGTTGTGCCAGTCCTGGTCTTCGTAAACGTCATCCCCGGCCGTATCAAGTCGGCCGACGAACATGGCGTAGTAGCGATCGTCGCCTGGCTGGCCGCGCCATTGCGCCTGGCGATCTTTCATGCCGTAGCGACGGGGTGGGTCCACACGCACGCGCTGATCGCATACGGATTCAAAGCCCTCCTGAGCCGGTATCAGATCGTTCTTGCCGGCCCAGAAGACGTGGTAGCCGGCGGCCTTGAGCGAACGCAGCAGGCACGGATCGTCGCGTCGGAGCATGTGAAACATCGTGCGATGGCCGCGCACATGCGGATACCAGCCGCTCATGAAGGAGCAACGGCTGGGCGTGCTCACGGGATTCTGGCAGTACGCGTGGCGGAAACCCACCGCTTCGGTCGCAACCAGGCGGTCGAGGTTGGGCGTGACGGCCGCCGGATGGCCGACATGGCCCGTGGCGTCGCCGCGGAAGTGGTCGGCGCAGATCAGCAGCAGGTTGGGCCGCGTCATGAAGCGCACTCCGCAAAGCGCACCAGACTCTCGGGAAGGCGCAACACGACAATCGCCGCGTCGTTCTGGGCGGTGACGAGCAGGTGACCGCGATGGTAGGCCAGATCGTGGGCGCTGTCGCCGCCGGCTGGAAACAGGCGCGGGCTGGTAAGGCCGGCGACGGCCTTGGGCTTCGCGGGATCGCCCAGATCGAACACCTGCACACTCTGGCCGCCCGCGACCGCGAGCATCCGCCCCCGCAGACACAGGCCGGTAGGCTGTATGCCGTCGAACGCGGCGACGTGGAGCAGTTCGAGCGGCTGATTCGTGCCGGGCAGGCGGACGGCGGCGACGTGCGCCCGCCCGTAGCACGCGGCATACGCGCACCCGAAGGCGGCCCGCACACGGTTGGCGCCGTGCAGACGTGCGTCGGCGATCAGGCCGGCGCACGGCCAGGCCCCTGGGTCGTCACCCTCCGCGCGATACACCGCGAGATGATGCAGCGGGTCGTGCCCGGCGCCGTCGACGGTCACGACAAGATCACCGGCAACCGCGACATCATGGGGACTGCGCACCTCCCCGCGGGCCGCCGCATCGCGCGCCCCGACGATCCGCGGCGCGTCGCCGCCATCGCATAGAACCGTCAGACGACCATGCTTGCAGGCGGTGATGACGGCTTGGCCGAGGCGGGCCATGCCGTTGATTCTGTCGATCCGCACGCGGTCGGACATGGTCGCTTGCACCGACAGGCGGCCGCTGGGTGCGACGGACACGCGATGCAGATCCCGCGACCCCACCAGCCAGGTTCCGTCGTGGGCGGGAAGCACGGTCTGCGCGTCTTCCAAGGCGTTGTCGTCGTGGATGAAGTCGAGCAAGCGCGGCCGGGCGGGCTCGGTCACATCCAGCGCGGCCAGCGTCGCGCCCTTGCCGGCCACAAGCGCCAGGTCGCCGTGAACCGCGATGTCGTGAGGTCGGCGCAGTGCGGCGGGGTCGACCAGCACGCCGGCCTCTTGAAGACGGCTCATGATGGCGATGGTAGCAGTCGCTGCGGCGGTCGGCGCGGTCGATGGCCTAACCCAGCGCCACATCGAGGGTCATCATGACGCAGAACCCGCCCATGAAGCTGATGGTCGCCAGGTCGACGTTGCCTGCCGCGTGCGATTCGGGCACGAGTTCTTCGATGACGACATAGATCATGGCACCAGCGGCGAACGCCAGGGCGTAGGGCAGGATCGGCAGTGCGACGATTACCGCCGCCGCGCCGAGGACGGCTGCGAAGGGCTCGACGGCGCCCGAGGCCTGGCCGTAGAAGAAGCTCTTGCGCCGGCTCATGCCCTCAGCCCGCAGCGGCATGGCCACCGCGATCCCCTCCGGGAAGTTCTGCAGGCCGATGCCGATCGTCAGGGCGATCGCCGCACCGATGCCCGCGCCTTCGACGCCCGCCACCACGCCGCCGAACGCCACGCCGACAGCCAGGCCCTCGGGGATGTTGTGCAGCGTGATGGCCATCACCAGCAGGACGCTTCGCCGCCAGGTGGTATGCACGCCTTCCGCTTCAGCCTTGGGTTGAAACAGATGCAGGTGGGGCAGGATTTTGTCCGTGCCCCAAAGCGTGCCGGCTCCGAGCAGGAAGCCGACCAGCGGCGGCAGCCACGGAGGGCCGCCCCGGTTCTCGGCGATGGCGATGGAGGGTGCCAGCAGCGACCAGTAGCTGGCGGCGACCATCACCCCGCCGGAGAAGCCCAGCATCCCGTCGAGCAGCTTGCGATGAACGCGCCGCGTGGTGAAGACCAAAGACGCTCCGAGGGCGGTGACACCCCAGGTGAAAAGACCCGCCAGCAGGGCCGCGAACACGGGGTGCAGTTGTTCCAGGCGGTCGGGCATGCCGTCGTGTCTCTTGTCGGCCCCGTCTATCAGGAAGCGGCGGGGGCCCAGGGCGCCTCACTGTCGCCGATGCCGCTGGCCAGATAGCCCCCGTCGACCACGAGGGTATGGCCGTTGACAAATGACGCCGCTGGACTGGCCAGGAACACGGCGGCACCGGCGATTTCCGAGGCCTGGCCGAAACGGCCCATCGGCGTATGCTCAAGAATGCGCCGACCGCGGTCGGTGCCCTCGATCATGGCGCGATTGATATCGGTGGGCACAAAACCGGGAGCGATGGCGTTGGTGCGGATGCCGTGCTTGGCCCATTCGTTGGCCAGCGAACGTGTCAGTCCCAAGGTGGCGTTCTTGGCGGCGGCGTATGCCGTGACCTCGACCAGATCCACGAACGAACTGATCGACGCGAGGTTGATGATGCAGCCGCTGTGTTGTTCACGCATCAGTTGACCGGCGGCACGGCAGCAGCGCAGCGCGCCGGTCACATGGGTTTCGTAGATGCGAGTGAACTCCGCCGGTTCGAGTTCGAAAGTCGGTTTGCGGCACATCACACCGGCCGAATTGACGAGGATGTCCAGGCGGCCGAACTCCTCGACGGCGCGGTCGACGGCCGCTTCAACGCTGTGGTCATCCGTGACGTCAATGCACCCACCGACCACCACGGGCGCGGCTTCGTCGGCTTCATCGGTCTCGGTGTGTCGGGCCAGATCCCTGACCGCCTTTTCCACCTTTTCCTGCGTGCGGGAGCCGATGAGCACACGCGCGCCGTGCTGGACCAGGGCCTGCGCGATGGCAAGACCGATGCCGCTGGCACCGCCGGTGATCAGGGCGGCTTTGCCGGTCAGGTCGAACAGATCGGTCTTGATGCTCATGCGACTTCTTCCAGGGCTGCGTATCTTCTTGCGGATCGTGCGGGCGCGCCCATACAGGCGGGTTCGACATCCGTGTCGGCTCAGCGTACACGATGGTCGGTGGGGCGGCGGAAACGGCTCAGATCAAGGGATCTGAAATAGTCGATGGTGCGTTGCAGGCCGTCGCGCAGTGGGACGGTCGGCTGCCAGTCGAGTTTTTGTCGGGCCAGGGTGATGTCGGGCTGGCGCCGCGCGGGGTCGTCGGCCAGGGCCGGCCGCTGGACCAGCCGGCTGCGCGAGCCGGTCATCTCGATGACCATGTCAGCGAGTTGACGGATGGTGAACTCATCGGGGTTGCCGAGGTTGACCGGTCCGACAAAATCGTCGGGGCCGTCCATCATCCGCACCAGGCCCTCAATCAGGTCGTCGACGTAGCAAAAGCTGCGCGTCTGCTCGCCGTCGCCGTAGATGGTCAGATCCTCGCCGGCCAGGGCTTGGAGGATGAAGTTGCTGATGACCCGGCCATCGTAGGGGTGCATGCGCGGCCCATAGGTGTTGAAAATCCGCACCAGGCGCATGTTCACGCCGTTGGACCGGTGGTACTCGAAAAACAACGTCTCCGCGCAGCGTTTGCCCTCGTCGTAGCAGGCCCGCGGGCCGATGGGGTTGACGTCGCCGCGGTAGGCTTCAGTCTGCGGGTGGACCCGCGGGTCGCCGTACACTTCGCTGGTCGACGCCTGCAGGATCTTCGCCCGCACGCGCTTGGCCATGCCCAGCAGATTAATGGCCCCGAGCACGGAGGTCTTCACCGTCTTGATCGGGTTGTACTGGTAATGCACCGGCGAGGCGGGGCAGGCGAGATTGTAGATCTCGTCCACCTCCAGCCAGATCGGGTGGGTCACGTCGTGACGGATGAGTTCGAAGTTCGGCTCGCCCAGCAGATGGGCCACGTTGTCTTTCTGGCTGGTGAAGAAATTGTCCAGGCAGATGACATCGTGGCCGGCCCGCACCAGGCGTTCGCACAGATGTGAGCCCAGAAAGCCCGCTCCGCCGGTGACCGCGATCCGTTTAAGCTGCTGCGCCATAGTCTCAGCCCTGCTCCGTGGCTGCCGGTTCAAACTTCGCCCCGCTTTCCATGTCAAAGCCGACCAGTTGGCCGGGCTCGAAGTCCTGCGGATTCTGGCGAGCGGTCAGCGTACACACGAACGGACATGGGCCCTGGACCGTGATCGTGCCCGCCGCGGCGTCCACCGACGTCACCACGCCCTGGAGCCGGCGCGGCCGACCGTAGACCGGCTCGATGAACCGCCCGCCATGACGCACCACATCCACCCGCCGGGCACGCGCGGTGACGCGCCCCCGCGCGAAGCCAGTGGGGTCGGCCTTCACCTGGCCGTCGGTGGCCAGATGCACTTGATAATCCGTTCCGGGCAGGCCCAGAATCACTCGGCCGGGCTCAGCGCTCAGCACCTTGCCCTGGACCAATGTGGAGGGGATCGTCGTGACGGTGGGTGCAACGGCTGGGGTGACGGAAGTTTGTTGCATGGCGGGTTCAGAGGCAGCGGGTCGGCTGGGCGACCGACTCCTGGGCGATTCGAGGCGACAGCTTAGCCCAAGCGGCCGGCGGGGCCAACTGCGCCGGGACTCGGCCGCGGCCGCGGCGCTGGACGTGACTTTGCGCCCGCAAGTCTTATCTTGTCCGTCCGTGAGCGGTGACCGTCAGATCAACAAGCGTTACTGCACCGACCGCGTCCACGTGGACTACGCGCACGTGGGCCTCTATGACGTGGGTGCCCGTCAGATCTGGATCGCCCGCAAGCGTCTGGGCCAGGTGCCCGTCCGCGTCTCACACGCCCGACTGCTGGTCGGCGGCACGCAGGACACCTCCACGGCTGAGAAGGACCGCTTCATGTGCTTCTGGTTCCACACGCCGGGTACGGGCGAGGGCTACGTGCACGGCTATCCGATCGACTGGTCCGAAGGGCATCTGCTGGTCCGCGTTGATCCCAACTGGGACTACCGGACCCGCAGCTTCATCCCCGGCACCGACACCGCGCGCGTCGAGAAGAACATCGACGAACAGTTCAACCACGGCAAGCGCCTCTTCGACATCTACGCCCAGGCCAAGCCGAAGTTTCCTCTCTCCTGGCACATGATTGGCCCGCGGGCCACAGACTCCATGTTCTACGTGCAGCGGGTCGAAGCAGGCGGGTAACGCGGCCGAAGGAATGATCCGAGCCGGCGACGGTGTCGCCGGTTTGCGCGGCAGGTCATCGTGACGGGCGGGACGCCCGTCCCACCGACGGATTGCCGAGTACGAAGGGCATGGTGGGCAGTTCGCGGTCGAGCAGGTAGCGGGCGTAGACGCACAGCAGTTTGTTGGCGCGTTCGGCGACGTCGGTGTCGAGGGCATCGGCATCGCCCGCGGCGGCAAGGCGGAGGGCGTCGAGCGTCTGCGGGCGGGCTTTCCACGGGCCGGTGACGGTGGACCCGACGTCGTCGGACGCGGACGCTGTGGTGAACCCGCCGGCCAGGGGATCGAAGAGATACCAGCGCGAGGATGTCAGGGGTTGACTGGTCCGCGTGTCATCCGTCAGTTCCAGGCTGTAGCCGCAGTCGGTGAGCAGGGTCTGCTGGAAGACGAGCAGGGCGGGCTGGGCGCGGCCGGGCTGGACGAGCGCGTGCAGCAGCTTTAGCAGGGCGGCAAAGCTGGCCGGGTGCGGGTCTTCGTCGGCGATCATGTGCGCGGCCAGGTCGACCGCGTACAGCCCGATCCGCTGGGCCGACAGATCATGCCGCAGGTGCGGATATGTCTGTTGCAGGTCCCACTCGGTGATCGACGCCAGCTCCCACGTCGCGCGGGTCGTGGCCACCACCTGCCCGAGGGTGAGGGCCTCGAACCCTCCCGAGAAACGCGCCTGGTGGCTGGGCCCGGTCCGCCGCGATCCCTTGGCCAGCCCGCGGATCAGTCCGTGCTCGCCCGTGAGCAGCCAGACGACCTGGCTGGTCTCCGACCACTCCCGGTGGCGCAGACACACAGCCTGATCCCTGAAACGCGGCATGGCGAGAGTGTACCGGCGCAGGTCACAACGGGTATTCGCCGTGAACGTCGTAAGGGCGCAGTGTGTACGCCCGATAGACCACGCGTCCACTGAAGGCGAGCATCTGGCGCACGCGGTCGCCTATGGCCGGGTGCTCGATCGCCTGAAGTGCCTCTTCAGGCCCCATCCACGCGACCTCTCGCGTCTCCGGACTGGGCGTCAGGTGGCCGGCGCGGTACTGCCCCACGAAGTCGAGCATCAGTTTGGGCGGCAGAGCCAGGTTGGAGTAGACGCCGACGAGCCGATCCACCTCGATCGTCAGGCCGGTCTCCTCCAACACCTCGCGTTGCAGCCCGCTGATGACGTCCTCGCCTTCCTCGATCTGCCCGCCGGGGCACTCCCAACCGCGCCGCTGCGTGCGGACCATGGCGACCAAGCCATCGTCGCGTCGGACGAGACAGGCGGCGGCCAAGATGTGTTTCGGGGCTTCCATGGTTCGGCAGCAGTCGGAGCTTGGATTGCAGACAGCATGGTGGCTCCCGGGGACGCACACTACCACCAAAGCATGCCGAGTGCGGCCCAGGCGATGAAGTGAGCAAGGATGCTCAGCAGCCACAACTCTCTGACGGGATGTGCGGCCCGCACACCGTAAAAATGCATAGCAGTCAAGGCTGCTCCCGTCGATACAAGCGGTGAGCACAGCGACGCGATCACCAGGATGAACAGGACCGTTTCACCGATACTCCCGCGCAGGCCAGGCGCCCCGAATCGGTCCAATGCTAGGGTGCCGATCGTGATCAGCGGCATGACCGTTGCGACCCAGCAGATACGGCCTGTCCATCGGATGAACCGGTGCCCCGGTCTGGCGAAAGTCGCGGGGTCGTCGGGCGAGAAGCCCCGGCCGCATTCCGGGCACACGTATCGCGTGCATGCCCGCAGGTCGTAACCGCAGTCCAGGCACAGCATCGGCTTGTCACGAACCAGCGACGTCATACGTTTCCCCGTGAATGTGGCCGCGCCTTATCCCACCGCCGTGATCTGCTGCTCGATGGCCGCCTTCTCCTTTTCCGCGGCGGCGAGCTGCTCGCGTGTTTGCTGCACGAGATGTTCGGGGGCCTTGCTCACGTAGCTCGCGTTGCCCAGACGTCCCGCCAGCGTCCTGATGGACTGCTCCACCTCCGCCAGGCGTTTGGTCAGGCGTTTGCGCTCTTCGTCGGCGTCGATCAGGCCGTGCAGATACAGCTCGATCTCACCGACCACCGTCGACGCGGCGTCGGCGGGCTTCTCGACCTTCGGACCCACCTCGCGCGGCTCGATGTTGGCCAGCGTGGCGCACAAGGCGCAGTGTTCGAGTAGCTGCGCGGCCACCTTGCTCGGCGCCTTGGCCGAGGCGGGCACGGTCTGGCGCGGCGGCACCTTGTAGGTCGTCCGCACCTCGCGCATCGCGCCCACCACCTGCCGCACCAGCTCGAACTGCTGCTCGATCTCGTCGTTGATCAGCCCGGCCGCGACCTTGGGCCACGGCGCCTTGATGCACAGGTCGCTCGGGTCCAGTTCCACGCCGCTGGTGCTGCGCTGCGGGCACACGCGGTTCAGATGCTCCCACAACGCCTCGGTCAGGAACGGCATCACCGGGTGCAGCATGCGCAGCAGGGCGTCGAGGCACACGCCCAGCGTCTGCCGGGCGGCCGCCCCCTGCGGCGACTTGTCGCGCACCACGGGCTTGATCGCTTCGAGGTACCAGTCGCACAGATCGCGCCAGGCGAAGTCGTAGAGCGACTGGGCGTAGACGTTGAACTGGTAGCCTTCGAGGGCGGCGTTGACCTGGCTGAGCGTGCGGGCGAGGCGAGACAGAATCCACCGGTCGGCCAGCGAAGGCTGCTCTTCGGTCTGTTCCGTGAGGCACCCTTCGAGGTTACCGAGGGCGAAGCGCACCGCGTTCCAAAGCTTGTTGGCGAAGTTGCGACCATTGTCAAACTTCGGCGAGGTGTTGCGTCCGGTGGCCGCGTCGCGCTCGACGGGCATGCGGACGTCCTGGGTCTGCGTGGTCATCTGCGCGAGGGTGAAGCGCATGGCGTCCGAGCCGTGCGAATGGATGATGTCGAGGGGATCGACGCCGTTGCCCAGCGACTTGCTCATCTTGCGGCCGTCGCCGTCCTGGATCATCGCGTGGATGAACACGTCGCGGAACGGCAGGCGGCCATGGAAGTAGAGGTTGAACATCACCATGCGGCTGACCCAGAGGGTGATAATCTCGCGCGCGGTCGACAGCACGTTCGTCGGATTCCACGTCGCTAGCACGTCGTTGCCCTCGACTGCCGGCCAACCCATCGTCGACAGCGGCCAGAGGCCCGAGGAGAACCATGTGTCGAGGACGTCGGGGTCGCGGGTGTAGCCGTAACGCTCGAAGTGTTTCCCGTCGTCATCGGTCTTGGCGCAGATGTAGATGTCGTATTCGCCTTCCGTGCTGGGAACCACCGGCATCAGTTCCTGTTTTGGATCAACAACGCTCCCGTCGCTGACGCGACGGATGGTGATGCATGCCGTATTCCAGTTCCCTGAAATGACATCGTCGAGCCCAGCCTTTCCACTTAGTTCGTCGACCCAATTGGATTCGGCCAGAACGATTCGCTTGTGCCACACCGGGATGCGATGTCCCCACCAGAGCTGGCGGCTGATGCACCAGTCGCGGATGTTCTCGTGCCAGGTCTGGAAGGTTTTGGCGTAGCGTTCGGGGATGAAACGCAACCGGCCTCGCCAGGAGTCGTCACCACGAGCCGCGACCGTAAGGGAGCGGTCTTCGTCATTCGTCGCGTTCGTGCCGGACCGCTCCCTTACGGTCGCGGCTCGTATCGGCGCTTTCTGGAGTTCGGCAAGCGGGTCGGCTGTGCGCAGGGGAGCGGGTTCGAGCGGCGTGCCCTGTTCGTCGGTCACATACCGGCACGCGGCGGGGATCGATGC
>JAANMX010000341.1_pt1 | contig 63487 bp, 66 predicted proteins | sample 7279681 | NCBI WGS metagenome assembly JAANMX01 (sample SAMN14094542, study PRJNA606508) | bioreactor metagenome | isolation source: A lab-scale SPAN reactor treating ammonium-rich wastewater day 351 | place: Ireland: Galway | collected 2018-01-01
GGTGCGTAGGGCGTAGGGGGAAAGAGTACGTAGTTGCGTAGGACGTGGTTGCGTAGGGGGAGCACAATCTTCCCCGAAACCCGTTCCCTTTGCCCTTTGCCCTTTTCGCCTAGCCCTTGGCTCCGTAATCTATTCTCCTATTTTAACCCCGGATCAGTATCAACACCGTTCGAATGGGCATAATAGGTTCCGGAACCGCCATATGTCGTTTGCCCCTCCGTTGTAAACCGTATGGCATATCCCGAGGCATTGCCTTCATACTGATATGTTTCTCCGCTCTTCGGACCGAGGGGTACGCTGGGAAGGTATACGTCTCCCGTGGCCGCGGCTTCAAAGCCGTTCGAGGTGAGGACAATAGCGTTCCCGACGCCAAGCGAAATAGGCGAAGATACGGGATATGACGCCCGTTCTAGCCAATGCTGTTCCAATCCGGCGCGAAGCACCTGAACATCACTCACGCGCTTGGCATCGCGGCTTTTGGCTCTCGCCCCGTTCAATATAAGTACGGAAATAGTGGCCAAAAGTCCGATAATGGCTACGACAATGAGCAATTCGATGAGCGTGAATCCTTTTTCCTGACGCAGCATAGCCTTACTGAATGCCGTCCTGGGTTACAAAATGAGCACCCGCGCTCAAGCCGCCTGCCCCCTTTTCGAGCCAGAACGTAATTTTATAATTGCTGATGGTGAATGAACTCCCGTTGTTCGCCGTACGGTAATTACATACCGTCGTTGCTGGATCGCCGCACAATGGCGCGCCCGATGCAGGATCCGTAAGCTTGCTGAAATCAATATACGGGCCGGAACCGCCGACGATGGTGCAGGTATTTAACGCCACGCCCGCTCCGCATGAGAGCGATCCCCCGTCCGTTTCGGCAAGGGCAAAGGCTTTTGTAACGGCGTCCATGTCGCCAATCCTCTTGGCATCGCGGGATTGCGCGCGCGCATTGGTAAGCTGTACCACCGCAAGCGTGGCAAGAAGCCCAATAATGGCGACGACAACGAGAAGCTCGATAAGGGTGAAACCTTTTTTCAGGGCACCGTTCATAGTATGAAGTGTATCATAGCACAGTTTCGCTCCCGTATATCAAAACATCCCCGTGCGGGGATGTTTTGATGCGTAATACTTTACTGGAGGCCTGCGGGCGTGGCGGTGCGAAGACCGCTTGCCAGCGAACCGGCACCCTGTTCCAAATAGAAGTAGATGCGATAATCGGTGACGGTGGGAGCACCTGATCCCGCCTGGTTGGCGATGGTGTATTTGCAGGGTGCGGTTGAAGCACCGGAGCAGTTCCCCGCAGGATTCGAGGGGTCAGCCAACTGCGCGAAATTGATATATGTCGTTGGCGTACACGTGGTCAAAAGCGCGTTTGCGACCGTGCATCCGCCAAGAGCGACGGTGTCATTGTCCATGGAGGACATGGCCTTTACCACATTGGACATGTCGGAAATGCGCTTAGCATCGCGGGCGCGGGCGCGGGCATTACCGAAGGCAACCACGGCAAGCGTGGCAAGAAGCCCGATGATGGCAATGACCACCAGGAGCTCGATAAGGGTGAACCCTTTTTTATTTGTGGGCATAAGAAACGTGAATTGGTGTCTTAGTGTCTTAATGAATAAGAGCTGTGGATAAGTATAGCATATTGAGCGGGTAGGTTGTAGGGGGTTACGGGGCAAAGGCTAGGAACAAAGGGTAAAGGGAACGGGTTACTGGTTACGGGGTTCGGGTTACGGGCGCATGGCTTACAGACTACGGTCTTACGGACCTACGATCCTACAGACCTAGGGCAAAGGGAACGGGTTACGGGGAAGATTGTGCTCCCCTCTACGCAACTACGTCCTTTTCGCATCCCGTTCACCGCATGGCCCAAGGCTCATGGCCCACGGCCAACCTCCCCCACTCCCCACTCCCTATTCCGCATCCTGCGCACCACGCCTACGTACTCTTTTCGCATCCCGCAACCCGCATACCGTATGGCCAAAGGCTCACGGCTCACGGCCACCCCTCCACTCCCCACTCTCCCTTCCCTTACACCGCCGATGAAAGCTGATAGAGCGGAAGAAGAATGGCCGACACCATGACACCCACGCCGATACCGAGCATGACCATGACGACGGGTTCGATGAGCGTTACAAGGTTCGCCACCAAATTGTCCACCTCGCGATTAAAGAAAGCCGCAACGCGATTCAGCACTTCCTGTAATTTGCCTGTTTCCTCTCCTACCGCGAGCATCTGATTCATCATGGAAGGCACATGTTTGCTGCGCTCGAATGCCGTGGTGATCGAGTTTCCCTCATTCACTTCCTGAATGGTCTCGAAGACCATGCGTTTCCAAACCTGGTTGCCGACGACATTCGCGACGATTTCGAGCGCGCTCACTTGATCCACGCCTCCATGTAGGAGCGTAGCGAGTGAACGGCAAAAACGGACAACGTAAATGCGTTCCAGAAGCATGCCGAAAATGGGGATTTTCAGCTTCAGCGTATCCCATGTTAGACGTCCGCCGGGCGACTGTACGGCGATGCGAAGGACGATCGCGATGATCGCAAGGGCGATGAGAATAAGATACCAGAATTTATTAAAAAAGCCGGAAACGGCAATAAGAATGCGCGTGGCAATGGGAAGATCGAGCCCGGCCTCCGTCAGAATCTGCGTGAGCGTCGGCACAACGAATGCCATCATGATAAATCCTACAATAAAGAGCGCGCTCAAAATGAACGCAGGATAAATAAGCGCTCCCTTGATTTTGCTCGTGAGGTCATAGTCTTTTTCCTGCTGGTCGGCAAGATATTCGAGGACCTGCTCGAGCTGTCCGGATGTTTCGCCGGATCGAATCATATTCACGAAAAACCCGCTGAATACCTTTGGATGCTTTTCCATGGCATCCGAGAGCCGGGCGCCCGCCTCCACCTCCCCCGCAACACTAAGCATAATCGCCTTTAATGAGGGATTTTCCGTTTGGCGCGCGATGTTTTTTATGGCATCCACAAGCGGAACGGATGCGGAAACCATCACGGACAGCGTCCGCGCAACCACCACAATGTCTTTTGGCTTGATGCGATTGAAGAACGAAACGGAACGCTGCGTGAGCGTTTCATGGAACGGCTCCAACAAAAGAATATCATAGCCGCGATCCTCAAGAGCCCCCTGCGCGGCATCCATCGCGGGCGCCTCAACCATGCCGGCCTGCACCTGGCCGTCCTGTGTGCGTACGCGATACTTGAATGTGGACATAGAGCTTGGATCTCGGGAATCGGATTACGGGGGAGATTGTCGCTGGGAGCTTTTGATAATGGAGAATTGGCAATGGAGCCGTTCAAGGTTCCAGAGTTTTAGGGTTCTGGAGTTAGGGTCAAGAGTCTCAGATCTTTGATAAACAGCGCATTCCCTTCGAACCTGCGATCTTACGAACCTACGGACTTACAGACACAAGGGCAAAGGGTTCGGGGAGAATTATGCTCCCCTTACGCAACTACGTCCTCCGCAACCCTCCTCCCCGTCCGCATGCCATACGGCTTACATCCGCAAAATTCTCCGCGCCCGTAGAACAACTTCTTCCGGCTTCACATGCGACTTGATGAGATATTCCGCGCATCCAAGAGAACGGCACAGATCTATATCCTTTTGATGCGCAAGTTCCGTAAGCATCATTACCGGAATTCGGGAGAGTTCGGGATCCTCCGAAATCGCGCCGAGCAAAGCAAAACCATCCATGCGCGGCATAACGATATCGGACACGATAAGGTCGGGCCGCCGATTTCGCGCAAGGCGCAGAGCGTCTTCGCCATTACTTGCCGTAATGACGTCAAACCCCCCGTCTTCAAAACGTTTTTGATAAATTGCCTGCAGAAAGTTGTCATCATCGACGATCAAAATTGTCGCCATATTATGCGGGAGATGTTACGGCGCTCGCGGCGTTCCCTCCTTCGCTTTCTTCCTCTTCCGAGGTTTCCTGGGACAAGCGGTACACTTCCTCGATCGTCGTCATACCTTCAAGGGCCTTTAAGAGGGTGTCCTGACGGACGCTGATCATATCCTGTTTTTTTGCCTCCTCTTTCGCCTGTTCAATAGGAAATCCTTTTTCCACCAGCCGCCGCGCGCGTTCGGTGAATAAAAAGATTTCTGCGACGGCAACGCGGCCGGAATATCCCGTTCCTTTGCATTTCGGACAGCCTTTGCTGTGGTAAAAAACCGGATTCGAGGGGTCCATGCCTTGGTGGAAGTACTTTTTGGGGATAGCGGAAAGCTCGCGTTTGAGATGCTCCATCGTCACCGCATCGAGTTCCTGCACGTCTTTGCAGGCCTCGCAAATGCGCCTGGCCAGCCGCTGGGCAATGCCGATATTCATGGTGGCGGCCAAAAGAAACGGCTGCACGCCCTGATCCGTAAGTCGCGGCACAAGACCGAATGCATTATTCGTGTGCAGGGTGGAAAAAATGAGGTGTCCGGTAAGCGCGGCATGGATGGCCAGCTCCGCGGTTTCTCGGTCGCGGATTTCGCCCACCATGATGACATTGGGATCCTGGCGGAGCAGAGATCGGAGGCCCGTGGCGAAGGTATATCCGATTTCGGGCCGCACCTGCGATTGATTGACGCCGGGAATATAGTATTCGACCGGATCTTCCAGCGTGGAAATATTCACGCCCTCATCGTTCAACAGCGACAGGCAAGATTGAAGGGTTGTGGATTTTCCCGAACCGGTGGGACCGGTAACGAGAAACAGGCCGTGGGATCTTTTGATTTCCTCCTTAATCACCTGAATAAATTCCGTTCGATACCCAAGCTGTTCCAACGTCGGCGCCCCCTTGGACGTATCGAGAATACGCATGACGACTTTTTCATTGTCCACCACGGGGAGAACCGAAATACGGAAGTCAATTTTTTTATCACCATACGTCTGACGGATACGGCCGTCCTGCGGCACACGCGTTTCGTCGAGTTTGAGATTGGCCAAAACTTTGATGCGCGCCACCAGGGCCGGATGAACGTTAATAGGGAGCTCCAAGACATTCCGAAGCACGCCATCGATACGATACCGGACGCGACTGTGATCCCCCACGGGTTCGATATGAATGTCTGATCCGCGCTCTTCCACGGCATTCCTCATGATGGATTGCACAATGCGCGCAACCGGCGCGCCCTTAATGAGCTCCTGCAGGTTCTCGACTTCTTCCTCCGCCGCCTCGCGTTCCCGTTTTCGTTCGGCGCTCACTTCGGCGAGCGTGGTTTGTATTTCCGTCCCGATGCCGCTTCCGATATTGAGAAACTTTTTCAGTTGAGACGGCGGCACAAGCACCTGTCGAAGTTTCCACCCCTTTCCCGCCGCATAAAAATCGATGGCTTCTTCCGCCCGTATATCGCGCGAATCGAGCAGGGCATACACGAATGTATCTCCATCCATGCCGAGCGGAAGGGCGTGATAGGTTTTCACGACCTCCTCCGGAAGGAGCTCCATGGTGCCTTCGGGCATTTCCCAGCTCTCGAGGTCTACAAACGGCAAACCCGATGCATCCGCGCGGGCTCTCGTGAAAACTTTTTCGTCGACATACCGACCCCCGACCGCCGCTTGTTCGAGCGATTTCCCGCGGGCCATCAAATCCCGCACGGCCGCCGCGTCTTTTTCGGCAAGCGATCCCTGCTGTATGAGCAACTGAAGAATCTGTTCGTCCATACCGTATTAGGGCGATTCAGCGCCTTTCTGTATCCGGAGCAGACCTCCTTGAACGAATATCGCCCACATATTGCCTCCTCCGTCGATACTCACCTTTACCGGCGTATCTGCCGGAATGGTACCGGAAGCGGCAACGACCTGCGCCTGCCATTCCGATCCCTTCGTGGACCATAACACGGTAGATGTCGGCGAATAATCCAGGGCAAAGAGCGCATTTCGATCGGAAGCGAAGAGCTCCGGATGAGAAACAGCCTGGCGCGGAATGGGCGCGCCCGCATACGAGCGCGTACCCGTGGCCCATATGCGGATGATGCCCCCGTCCGTATACCGTTCCGCCCACACATCGCCATTCGGCGCCGCCGCGATAGGGAGACTGCTCGTGGCGAGCGTGTTGATGAGTTGGGGCAGCTTTTCGAGCGCAGAAGAAAATTGCAGGATCGCATAGCCGGTATTCAGGCTCATGCCGCCGTCCGCTCTCGCAAACAGGCGTTCCGGAACCAGCGAAGCCTTAAGGAGCCCGTCCGGACCTTCCATGGGAAGCGGACGTACGGCTTCCGGTATTTGCGTAAGCTGATTGCCGAGGATTATGCGGTCCGCATCCGTCATGCGGCCGTAAATATCAAGCGGCGTCAACCCCTCACCCATGCCGACTGACACATGAAATCCGTCCGTAACCCACAGGCGCATGGCGTCATCGAAGACCATTTGTCGAACGCCGGAAAATAGCCGGATATCCGTTTCCGGTTTCCAAAGAGGCGGCGACCCGTCCGTGAGCGTCCCAATACGCCCCGCGCCGCTACCAAGCCAAATGAGGCCGCTACTGTCCTGCGCGAATCGAACGGGTTCCAAATCAGCCACGGCGCTCGCCATCCACGAGGAAATGGTCCGAACCGAACCGTTTGCCGCATAGGAACGGATTTCATACAGCGTCTCCCCTTCTCCGGCCCTGCCCGCGAGCAAAGCAAGCATGGCGCCGTCGGAGGCGGGCGTGATGTCTATGGCTCTCCCGCCGAAAAGCGGGATCTCTTCCGCAATCGCAAGCCGAGAGGTTTGGCCGGATTCGAGCTGTAGCGCCTCCTGCGGTCCGGCAAAAGGCACAGGCCGCCCGAGAATGCCTGGCTCCACGCTCCCGGTGACAAAGGCGCGCAACCCTTGGAATAACACGTGGGAACGGATATCGAATTTCGGGTTAAAAACGATTCTTGATTTCTGCAACGGCGGCTCCGCGAACGGCGCCGGCTCAAAAAATCGCATGGCGACCCAAAAAAGAACGCCTAAAAAGATCAGCGCCGAGACGACAAGCGATATGCGATACAGAAGGAGGGATCGTTTCGTGTCCATGCTTAGGGTGCTGCGGAGGCGGCGGCCGTAGTCGGAGCAGAGGTCGGCGCCGGCTCAATGGAATACGCCGTGAGCAGAATCGCGTAGGACAATTCGCCCGTCTGTTCATTCGCGTTCACTGCAATATTCTTTACGTCCATAACGCGAAGATTGGTTTCCAGGTCCTCCAGAAATGCGCGCGTCTGCCGGTAGCCGGGCGAAAACAGCGTAATGTTCAAATCAAGAGGCCTCATGCGTATGGTGCGTCCACGCTGGGAAGCCGCATCCTCCGGCGGAACGGCGTTGAACTGGACGCTGTTCAGCTTTACGCCGTTTTCATCCGCGATAAGGGACATATTTTGAAGCAGTTTCGGGATGCCGATGGTTCGCGGCAACGCCTCATTCACGCGATCAATAGTCTCCTCGGGAATCGCTTGCGCGGCCGCAATGGATTGATCCAGACTGTTCAAATACGCCCGCTCGTCCTGAAGCACCTCGTTCTGATTGCGGATATCGCGATCCAGCATTTTAAATGAACGGACAAGCGGATAGAGAAGAAGATACCCGCTCCCCAGAAATGCCGCAGTGATGAGCAGAAATACGGAACCGTAGTATTGCGTGAACAATACCGACGGCTCTTTCACACCTTCTGGTTCCTGTTCGTTCTTGGCTTCCTCCTGCGGTGACCTGCCCTCAAAACGACGGCGGCCGCGTTTGCCCGAAGTACCCGCGGGTGAGGGCGGGACAATGGCGTTTTGATCCTGGTGCAAAAAGTCGGGCATAACACGCGTTCACTAGGGGGTTGTGGTAATGCCTGAAGCTGTAAGAGGCTCGGATCGATCTTGATCCCGCGCCAAAAGCGGACCTCTCAATCCGGCGGGGTTCAAACCCACGAGCAACTGGAATGTCACCTGCATGGAACCATCCTCACCGCTTTCCTGCGCGGTAAATTGCGTTGCGTCAACGCTCTGCACCATCTGACTGCTTTCAAATGCCACCAGCTGTCGTGCGGCGGCATCGTAGCTTCCCGCGATCACATCCAAAATAAGCCTTCCATCCTGGGAAAAGGTTGCCGACCGATAGGAAACGTCGGGCAATGTTCTCATTTCGAGAAAATCGAATACGCGGCTGATAACGATGTGATTGTTCAGTACATCGCCGAGCATGGTAAGCCTTTGCTGCAAATCCTCGTACTGACTCCATACTGCGAGCTTCTCCCTGCTCGCGGCACGGATCGCATCGATATCCTTCCCGACATCTGCGAGCCGAGATTCGGAAACACGCACGCGGTCCCGGAGAAAGAAAAACCCGCCACCTAAAATTGCCGCGAACATAACGCCGACCACCAGGAGCGTCCACTTCCGTTTGGGGACGTTTACGGTGAGGACGGCCAGATCTCTTGCCGAGATAAGACTCACGCGCACAGGCTTCCGCACGCGACGAATAACGCGGACGCGTTTTGGCGCCGTTGCTGCCGGGGTAATGCGCACGCCCGGACGCGACGGTTTTGCCGGCGCTCCGGCGGCTTCTTTAGGCGCGCCCGGTTTGGTGACCAGGCCTGCCTTCGGCGGCGTAAAAAATTGCGGGGGAAGTTTTGGAGGCGGTGCAGCCGCTTTTTTTGCGAACAGCGTCTCTTTCACCTTATCGATGCCGAGCGAGATCTGGTATGTAAGACGCGTCATGAATGGTTCATCCGCCAGCACGGATGCCAATTCGCTTTCGTCGACTTCGATAATTTCGATGTCCTCGGCGGGTTCTTCCGACGGAACATGCATTTTTAATCCTTCCGAAACCGTTTCTTCCGGTTTCGGCCTCGACGCTCGCTCTTCCTGTTCCCTGCCGCGCATGTTCTCGGGCAGGAGAGAGATATCCGTCATAGGGTCGCCGTGCGCTGGGCATCGCGCGCAGAAATGCGTACGATGAACGGCGCACGACGCCCTATTCGATGTCCCTCATGGCGCATCCCACGGCAACAGCCATGCGCGAACCGATTTCATCCAGGACGGGACGCAAATCTTCCGGATACACAACGCGCGCCCATGGATCGCCGCGATATGCATTAACATTCATGAGGTCGGTCAGGAATTCCGGAAGCCTCGGCAATAACGATGTACCGCCCGTGACGATGATTTTATCGATGCGTTTGGGAGCCCCGCCATTTCCACGTTGTCCCTGATAAAGATTGAAGGAGTATTTAATCTCGTCTATGACGGGTTTGAGCAATGTCTCGAGAATGGGCGAGAGGTCACCTGTCGGCGCAAATGCCTGCATGGCCTTGATATCTCGTTTCATGGTCTCCGCCTGTTCGAACGGAATGCCGATTGTCTTCGAAATGGTCGTGGTAATGGCGCTCCCGCCCGTGGCAATGCTCCTGCTCAAAAAGGGAATCCCCCGCTCAACCACGGTCAAATTCGTCCGGAATGCGCCGATATCGATAACCATGACCGTGGAACGATCGCGTCCCACCAGCGAACGGATTTGGGCAAAGGCTTCGGTTTCGAGCGCGAGCGGTTCAAGTCCCGCTGTCGTCAGAATTTCCACATAGCGCTTCACGAGGCCTTTCGGCGCGCCGGTAAGAAGCACGCGCGTGACTTTTTCCTTTTTTCCCTTTTCTCCCGGCTCGCTTTCCGAGTCGAGCGTTTTTGAATCGAGGGAAATTTCTTCGAGAGGCATGGGAATAAGCTTTTTCGCCTGCCATTCCACGGCGTCTTTCAATTCCTTGTCGTTCTCGGCCGGTACGCTGATGATGGACGAAAAAACCGATGAAATAGGCAGTGCCGCGATCACGCGCTTCGTGGTGGTTTTCGCCTGCGCGACCATGCGCTTAATAAGTTCGCCGGTTTCCTGGCGTTTCTCCGTATAATTCATTTCCGTCTTCATGTCCGGATAATCCGCATACGCGTATGTCACAAGACGAGCCCGGCCTTTTTCATTCAATAATTCCACGAGCTTGATGCCGCTCATACCCAAATCCAGGCCAAGGTAGCTTTGTTGCGATTTTTTTGATGAGAAGAGTCCCATACTAAAAGGTATCGGATAATGACGGCAGGGATTTGCTGATATCCTGAAATCCCGGCGGAGGATTCACCACCGCGCGGCCGTCGAAAATAACATCCTCCGCGGCCTGTGTTGGATCGCTGTACTGCCGCTCAAGACGGATTTCCCGACTCACGAGAGCGCCATATACCTTGAGCTGGATATCCGTCGCCGGACTGCCGGTGCTGCCCGTGCGGATGGAACGCTCGGCATAGATCGTCCCCACTACCTGTCCGACGCCGGGCGAAATAAGCACCTCGCCGGTTCCCGAAACCGGGCTCCCGCCCGAATACTTGGCAAGCACCAGCATGCCGAAGGATGCGAGGTTGCGAAGATATTGCGAAACGCCGGTGGGCTGATACGACAAGTCCCCGGTAATCTGCAGATTACACCCTTTGACCACTAAGAGGCCATTCCCCCGCGCATTCGGACCGCTCGCATTCTGAAAAATCTTCGCTCCGAGCTGGAACGGCGCGGAACAGCCCTGCGTATCCCCGTCATATAGATAAATGCGTCCGTTCATGGGATTCGTAATCCCCGAGTCATTGGCGATGAGGACCACGGGGCCGTATCTCCCGCTCAATATGCCGTCCACATCAAGCCGTCCGAGATTCGAGACATACCCGGATCCGCCGGTCGGCAAATCGAGGATCTGCGAAACCGATTCTTCCTTGCAGAGCGTTGCGCTGGAAAAGTCGGGATGAATGAGGCCGCCGGATGTAATGCAGTATGTCGCGAAGGATGTCCCCGCCGGAGGCGCATTCCCCTCCACGCCGAGCTGGGAATACACATTGCCGTACTGTGACTGCAGCCATGCGGGCGTGCAGGCCGGCGCGCCAAAACAATCCGAATCGTCACAATCCAGGGCGCCGTCCCCATCATCGTCAAAAGAATTGTCGCAGATTTCCGGCGTGCAGGCTGGGGCAAACGTACACTGCGGATCCGCGCAGTCGATATTGCCGTCCAGATTGTTATCGATGCCATCCGTGCAATTCTCCGGCATGCACACGGGCTGGCCGGAACAATCTGTGTCCGCGCAGTCGATGGCGCCGTCATTATCATCGTCATCGCCATCGCTGCAACAGTTCGAATGACCGATGAGCCCGCAATTGGTTTCAAACGCCGGACACAACAGGGCTTCATTCTGATAACAGGCATTGTCCGCGCAGTCGATGGCGCCGTCCAAGTCATTGTCGATGCCGTCATGGCAGCTCGGGATGGTGGTCCCTTCCGACTGGCTGTTCATGGTCACGAACGAAAAATCGATCCAGCCCCAGCCGATGCCCGAGCCCGTGGCGCCGTGCCAAGCAAACCCGCTGAAGGTTGCCGGGTTGGAGGCGAAATTGATCGTCGGTCCGTAGGAGCTCGTGCCGCAGCTTCCGCCGCCCCCCGTATCAAGACAGTTCAGGGAGATTGCGCCGTCAGGAGACCCAAGATTCAAAAACTGCGCCCAGCCACGTACGCGATTGGAACCGTCAACAGATGCGCTGTATGCGCCGCCGGCAGGCGTGGTTCCTGCGCAGCTGGATCCAAAACACACCCATCCCTGATTATCCGACCAGGCATACCCCGTCATCATCTTCGTGACGGGATCGATATGTACGCCATAGCTCCCTCCGCCGGCGCCGGCATTCGTATTATTCATGGAAAGCCAGCCTCCTGTTGAACTCCAAGCCCATCCTTCCACATTTTCGGAGGCAGTGGCCTGCGCCGGAGGGATGTCCGTTGCGATAAGTGCAATGTTCAGTACGAGGAGACCAAACGCCGCAACACCAAAAAGGCCCATCAGTTGATAGTGCGCACGGTTCCATCTCCCGTTCGGCGTCGGGATGACATGGGACGGCTTTCTTCGCCCAACCCTGCGTCGTTTCATTCTGGAATAGTATAGCACGAAGGAAGAGAGTTACGGGTTATGGGGAAGATCGTAGGTGGGAGCTGTTAGCAATTAGCAAAAGAGCTGAAGGCAAAGGGAACGGGAAAAATTATGCTCCCCTACGCAACCACGCAACGACGTCCTACTTCCTCCCCCGATCCATCGCCTCGTTCGCGAGGGTATCTGCCCGTTTGTTCTGCTCGCGCCGGACGTGGCGGTAGCGAACGGGAATGCCGAGCCGCGTTTCGAGATTTCTCACTTCCAAGAACCGCTCTGCGAGTCCGGGATTTTTTACGCGATAGGAACCCGTGAGCTGTTTCACGAGCAGTTCGCTATCGGCGACAACCATAATCGCATCAGGACGAAAATCCAAAGCAGCGGTAAGCGCCGCAATAACGGCGCGATACTCTGCTTGATTGTTCGTGGTCTCGCCGATGTATTCGCTTATTTCCTTTAATGTTTCTCCCGTATCCGCATCGAGAATAGCCGCGCCAATACCGGCAGGACCGGGATTTCCACGGGCGCCGCCATCGGTATAGATTCGAAGATTCAATTGACGCATGCGCATAACGTAACGTTTCGAATTTCGGATTTATGGATTAGCTTTTGGCAATTAGCAAAAGGGCAAAGGGAACGGGATTCGGGGAGAATGATGTCCCACTCTACGCAACTACGTACTCTTCCCCCCTACGCAACCACTCCCTACTCCCAACCTCCAGACGAAGAGTATACCGCACGAATACCTGCATGCACCTTCAAATAAGTCCGGCTTTCGCCAAGCGCTCTTCCGTCGATGTGTCTTTTTCCGAAGTCTGTTGCGTCGAACCAGGGAGGGCGGCTTCCCGAAAATCAACAACCTTGCATTGCGCCTCCTGTCTCCCATTCCATTCATTGACGCCAAGCGTATACGCGACGTCAATATGCATGCCCGGTCTTGCTTCATCCGCACGAGCGCCAAACCCGAAGGCAATGCACTTTTGTGCATGAGTTCCGTCGCTCCCGATGATTCGCAAATGCTTGTTGTTTTGACCTACGGTATCCGCCGCGAGAATCTCGATATTTTTTGCATAAAACACCGGCTCCGGATTTCCTACGCCAAAAGGCTCGAATTGCCGCAATGCCGATGAAAGCTCCAGACTTGCCATGGATAAGGGAAGTTCCGCGTGGATATCGATACATGGACCGATATCCTTTGAGGATATATTCGCCTTCGCATCCTGACGCAGACGCTCTGCGAATGTCGGGACATCCTCGTCACGCTCCAAGGCGAATCCGCAGGCCTGCACATGGCCGCCCGAACGCGTGAGCAGCCCTTCGCCGGCGCGCTTCACCGCTTCCGTAATATTATAGAACGATAATGATCGGCCAGATCCGATCCATTGACGACCGTGTTTCCCCACGGCGACAACCGGCATGCCGAACCGATCGCTCATGCGTCCGGCAACAAGTCCCACCAGCGCCGGGGACCAATGCGGCTGATGGAACACATGGATATTCGCATGTTCCGGCATGGAGGCGAGCATGGCGTCCGCTTCTTCCATCATGCGCGCCATGAGCTCTTGCCGCGCGCGATTCAGCATTTCAATGTCTGTGGCGCGGGCGGCGGCGTCTTCCGCCGTGGATGCGCGAAGAAGATGGAGCGCGAGGAGCGCATGGTCCATGCGGCTCGCCGCGTTTAAACGCGGACCGATGACGAATCCAATGTCGCGGACGCCGACCGCCCCGAGCTGAAGCGCGCCGCGTTCCATGAGCGCGCGCAGGCCGGGACGCCGCGTTTTGTTCAACACCGTAAGCCCGTACTTCTCCAGCACACGATTTTCGCCCACGAGCGGAACCATATCCGTCACGGTCGCGATGGACACGAGATCCAGAAGCCACTTTGCATATCCCGGCGGAAGGTCAATGCCTCGATCTTCCGCTTCCCGAATAAGGGCACTGGCGAATTTCCATGCCACGCCGACGGCGGCAAGCGAAGAAAACGGATACGTTTCACCGGGAAGGCCGGGATGGATAAGAATGGCGTCTGGCAGCACATCGCCGAATTGATGGTGATCGACGACAATCACGTCGACGCCCGCCTCCCGCGCCCGCGCAATCTCATTCACGCATGCAATGCCGCAATCTACGGTAATAATAACGCGCGCGCCTTCCTTGATAAGGATTTTCGTATTCTCCATCTGCAATCCATAGCCCTCTTTATCGCGATGGGGAATATACGAGGCAATATGAACATTGTTCGGCGCGACCTTGTTTCCTATCTCCGAAAGCGTTTCCAAAAGCACGGTGGACCCCGTAAGCCCGTCCGCATCATAATCGCCGAACACCACAATGCGTTCGCTCTGCTCCAGGGCCTGGAATACCCGCGCCACGGCCTTGCGCATATCGCGGAACAAAAACGGATCATGGACATCGCGTTCGTATTCGGGCTCAAAAAACAAACGTATGTCATCCGCATTGCGTATGCCGCGATGCCACAAAAGCTGCGGGAATATCGGCGGCAGATGTAAAAGAGAACGGGAAAAATCCTCGGGACACGGCGGAAGGATATTCCACTTTTTTGGCATGAAAAAAACTATGGCATCAATGCATCACAAGGGGTAGGGGCAGGAAGTAGGGTTGCGGGATGCGCCCCTAACCCGAACCCCATAACCAATAACCCGTAACCCTATCCCCGTATAACCCGAGACCCATTCCCTCTTCCCTTTGCTCTTTGCCCTCTTTTCCCAATTGCTAATTGCCAACAGCTAAAAGCCAACTAATACTGCACGAACGGAAGAATGAGCGTAAGAACCATGGCCACGATCATAAAAATGACCGTGTACTTCCAAAAGGATTTAAACAATTTTTCACGTTTTTGCTTTTCCATACATTATGATCTTCGACGTAACACTTTAATGAATGCATCTGCCGGGATATCCACTTTCCCCTTCCCCATCGCCATCATTTTCGCTTTCCCCTTCTTCTGCTTTTCGAGCAACTTCATTTTTCTCGTCACGTCGCCGCCGTAGAGATACCCGGTAACGTCCTTACGATACGCGGAAATCCGCTCCGAGGCAACGATGGTTCCGCCGATGGCCGCCTGCAATTTAATGACGAAATTCTGCCGAGGAAGGGTTTCTTTGAGCGTTTCCACGACGTCGCGTCCGCGGCTTTGCGCTTCATCTTTGTGGATGAGGGTCGCGAGCGAAGGAACGGCATCCTCCGCGACCAGAATATCCAGACGGACAATCGTCGCGGGCCGGTATTCCAGAAATTCGTAGTTCAAGGAGGCATAGCCCTGCGTGGCGCTTTTCAACCGATCGTAAAAATCCACAATTACGGACGACAAGGGCATTTCATAATGAAGAATCGCCCGCGATTCTTCCAGATATTCCGTGGTAAGAAATATGCCGCGCCGTTCCGTCACGAGAGACATGACGTTCCCGAAATAATTCGCTGGCGTCACAATATCGGCTTTCACCCACGGTTCTAACGTTTCATTGATAAATGACGGATCAGGAAAGTCGAGCGGCGATGTGATCGTCTTTTTTTCGCCGCTCCGCATCACCACTTCATACGCGACCGACGGAGTCGTAACGATAATCTCCTGCCCATGTTCGCGTTTCAGGCGCTCCTGCAAAATCTCCAGATGCAGCATGCCCAAAAGGCCGCAACGAAATCCAAATCCGAGCGCCGTGGACTGTTCCGGCTCATACGTAAGCGCCGCGTCGTTCAATGCAACTTTTTCCATGGCATCGCGCAAACGGTTGTACTCATCGCCTTCCTTTGGAAAAATTCCCGCATATACCATTGGCTTCACCACCTTGTAGCCCGGAAGCGGATTCGTCGCTTCCTGCTTGGCTTTGAGCGCGACCGTGTCGCCAACGCGGACGCCGGCGATTTCCTTGAGCCCGGTAACGATATAACCGATTTCACCCGTGGAAAGCGCCGGCGTTTCCTGATAGGCGGGATTCAAATACCCGACTTCCAATGCATGCCCGTATTCATGCGTCGCTATAAAACGAATAGCGTCATTTTTCGAAAACCTTCCGTCCACCATGCGCACATACGCGATGACGCCGCGGTAATCATCGTATTTGGAATCGAAAATAAGCGCTCTCGGCGCATCGGCCGCATGCCCTTGGGGAGGGGAAATGCGTTTGACCACGGCACCGAGCACCTCGCTCACGCCTTCCCCAGTTTTTCCGGAAACGGCAAGGATATCTTCTCGTTTACAGCCGATCAGATGTTTCAGCTCTTCGGCGCGGCGCGGAATGTCCGCATTCGGCAAATCGATCTTGTTCAGGACGGGAATAATTTCCAGACCTTGATCGATCGCGAGATATAAATTCGCGATGGTCTGCGCCTGTACCCCCTGCGTGGCATCAACGAGGAGGATGGCGCCTTCCACGGCCGCGAGCGATCGCGACACTTCGTATGTAAAATCCACATGCCCGGGCGTATCGATAAGATTCAGCTGGTATTCCTGCCCGTCCACGGCGCGATAGCTCATTCGCGCTGGCTGGAGTTTAATGGTGATGCCGCGCTCCTGCTCGAGTTCCATGGTATCAAGCATCTGAGTTTTGAGTTTCCGTTTTTCAACGGTCCCTGTGATCTCAAGCAAACGATCGGCAAGCGTGGACTTCCCGTGATCGATATGCGCAATAATGCAAAAATTCCTTATCCGCGACTGTTCCATAATGATTGTCGGAGGGTTGCGCGAGCGTACGCTGAATTTCATGAAATATCAAGATTCGAGGATCTGGGGGCGGTATGCGGGAAACGCCGTGCTCCCGAGACCTGAGCGGTCCGTAGGTTCGTACGTCAGTACGTCTGTATGTCAAAGAATAAAGGGAGTAGGGAGTGGGAAGGAGGACGTAGGGGGGAGTTATGCGCCGTGCGCCTTGCGCCATGAGCCCGTAACCCATAACTCAAACCCACAACCCAAAACCCATACCCTGCTCATTGCCACTTGCGAACAACGAACTGCTCCCGTCCACAATCTTCCCCATTCCCGTCAATGGCCCTGCGCGGCATCGGCACCCTCGAGAACCTCTCCCCTTTTCCAAAGCTTTCGGATGAATGCTTCCCGCAATTCAGACAGTTCCCTGCTCTGCAGGAGCCATGATGTCACCCAAAAACCCAAAAGTCCGGCTGCCGCGGCAGCGCCTGCTTGAAGCGCGACTTGCCAGAATGTCCGGAGCGGCCAAATACTGCCGACAAGAATTCTGACCGGAACAGCGAAGGCGCAAAGAACGACCGTTGCCACAAGGGTCGTTCTGAAGGATATCCAGACGCCGGCCGTTCCCAGGCGTCCTTGCGAGGCGCGCAGCCGCCACCACAAGAGCGCGATGCTAATCCATGAAGCAATGGTAAAAGCGAGCACAAGACCATTCAAACCAAGCGGCTCGCGGAACAAAAGAGCCAGCGCGATATTCGTTCCTTCGGACACGGCGCCGATCCAGAGCGGGGTCACGGTATTCTGCAGGGCGAAAAATGAACGCGAAAAGAGCGGCACGAGCGCTTGCGATAAGAGAGAGAAAGAAAAAATCGCCAGTGCATCGGCCGTGCGGATGGTGTCATTCCAGTCGAATTGTCCCTGCCCGAGCACAAGACGCACAACCTGCGCGCGAAGAATGAGCATGAGCGCCATGGACGGCAGAAGAAGGAAGATGATCTTTCTTGCCGTCCCGTTCAGCGCATGGCGAAACGCTTCTTTGTTTTGCGCGCTCGCCGCACGCGACAATGCAGGAAAGGCTGCAACCGCGAAAGAAATGCCGAAAATGCCGACCGGCACGTATTGCAGATTCATGGCGAGGTTCAACACAGCGACGGACCCGACGGCGAGTGTGGACGCAAGCCCGACGAGCACGACAAGATTAATCTGCATCATGGCGAGCCCGATAGTACGCGGCGCCATGAGCCGGAGAATACGGCGCACGCCTTCATGGTGGAATGAAGGCACAGGCAAACGCTCCAACCCCAGTCGGTACGCTACGGATACCTGCGTGAACAGGTGAAGCGCCGCGCCGAGTACCACGCCCCAGCCAAGGCCGATCGGTCCAAAATTCGGAACGAAAAAAATGACGCCGACGATGATGCCGAGATTGTAAAACACGGGTGCGAGCGAAAACGCCACGAAACGCCGTGTCGCCTGAAGGATGCCGCCCATCACCGCCGACAGCGCCAGAAAAAAGGTGGACAACAGCATGATGCGAGACAGTGAAACCGTCAGAGCTAATTTGTCTCCCAGAAAACCAGGAACGGTGGGAGGAACAAGCCACGGCGCCGCGACGAACAATACGGCGCAGAGCACAAGCATGGCGGCTCCGACTACCGACAGCACTCGTTCCGCAAGGCGCCAGGCTTCCCGCTTGTCATTTTCGAGATATTCCGTAAAGACGGGGATGAATGCCGCGGACAATGCGCCGAGAATCACAAGATTGTATAAAAAATCCGGGATGCGGAATGCCGCATAATAGGCGTCCAGCGTATCCCCCGCGCCGAATGTCGACGCAAGAACGCGATCCCTGAATACGCCGACCAGTCTGGATGCCAATGAAGCGGCCCCTACAATGAAGGCCGCCGTCGTTACACTTTCGGTTTCGCCGTTCCAGAGACGACGGAAAAGATTCAGCATTGATTGGTTATGAATCGTGGGTTACGGGGAGATTGTAGATGGAGCTATTGGTAATTGGGAATTGGGAACTGGGAAAAGAGGGCAAAGGACTAAGGGAAACAGGTTATGGGTTATGGGAAAAATTGTAAGTGGGAGCAGTTAGCTATTAGCAATGAGCAATTAGGAAGTGTAAAAGGGCTAAGGGCACAGGGTAAAGGGAACGGGTTCGGGTTACGGGGCGCATGGCTCACGGCGCATGGCGCATGACCTACGAAACCACGCAACGACGTCCTACGTACTCTTCGCATCCCGCTCTACCCGAATTCATCCACAATTTCCAAAATGGCAAATAACCGCTCCCCGTCCTGCTCGATCTCGATAGGCTTGAGCGCGCTTCCTTCCGGCGCTTCCCCGCACAGACGTTGGCCGCTTTCGGCATCGAATTCCGCTCCATGCCACCGGCATGAAAGGACGCGACTCCTTCCTCCCAGTTCCCCGTTTCCTACCTCATGCTTCAACTCCACTGCTCCTCCCATGTGCGTACAGCGGTTCAGAAAAGCTACGATCTTGCCGCGATGATTGTAAGCGATTCCCGCAGATCCGCCAAAGGCAAAAGATTTCGAAGCGCCTTCCGGCAGCTCAGACAAAGTTGCGATAAGGATCTTCTTGCGAAGAATATTCATGATGTGATCATCGCCCAATACCTTACCCTCCTGCCCCCGTACCACCCTCTCCTCCCATATGATACCGGAACGGCGATCTGTTCCTGAATGGTCCTTTGAATATCATACGCAATTCCGCCCAGACGAATTTGAATCCGATGGCCCAGCGTCCGTCTTTGTCGAAACGGCGAACCGAGGTTTGGATGGGCGGAACGCGGCGGAGAATACGGAAGACATACCGATGTTTTACGATGCGTTGAACGTATTCATGATCCTCCGCGAATACCACGCCCTCATCGAATCCGCGAACAGCGTCATGGACCATTTTTTTTACAAAGATACAAAACCCCGGAGCATGCGGACGGATGCGCTCCGTCAAATGCACGTATCCGTTATAGATGCGGAAAAAGAATTTATCCGTCATGCGATCCGACATGGGCGCGATATCTGCGGTCGCGACATCTGCCTGCGTCTCCTGAAACTCTTCGATGGCGCATTCGAGAAAATTATTTGACGGCAGGACAACATCCGCATCAAGAAACAAAAGAAGCTCCCCGTGAGCATGTTCTGCGCCTGCATTACGTCCTGCTCCCGGCAAACCACCCGGCACAATGAATGCGCTTCGCCTTTTGGCGATTTCTCGCGTTCCGTCCGTTGACGCGGCATCCGCAACAATCGTCTCGAAATCCTGAAAGGTTTGGGCATCCAAGGAATCAAAAAGCGCCGGAAGGCTTTTTTCTTCATTCTTCGCAGGAATGATGATTGAAAGTTTCATGAAGATATTCTGTGCAGGACGGGGTTCGGGGAGAATTATGCTCCCCCTACGCAACCACGTCCTACGCAACTACGTCCTCTTCCCCCCTACGCAACTACACAACTTCCCGCATGGCTCACGTCTCATAACTCACGACCCACGCCCTACCCCCTACGTCCTACGCAACCACGCCCTACGCACCCTCCTCCCCACTTCCTGTCTCCCTGAATCTCCACATCGCAATCCCCGCTGCGACCATGACATTCAATGATTCCTTTGTGCCGTACTGCCGTATCTGCACAATATCATCGCATTGTTTCAGCACCATGTCACTCAATCCTTCGACTTCATTCCCGAGAACGATAGCAGTGGGATAGGACGGTTTGTATTCATGGAGCATCAATGCCCCTTCCGCTCTTTCCAGACCGCATATCCTTAATCCGTCGCTCCGCAATCGTTCCAGGCATTCAATGGGATCCGCGATGTTCTCCCACTCCACGATTTGTTCAGCGCCGAGGGCGGTCTTTTTTACTTCCGGGTGATCCGGTCCTGCCGTATAACCGGCTAACCAGAGCTTTTGAACGCCAAGAGCGTCCGCGGAACGAAATAATGCGCCGACGTTATATGCTGAACGAATATTCACGGCAACGACATCGATACGGGGCTTCATGGCGGTCATCCTATAGAAGATCAATGGAAACGAAAAGCAGGCGCTGAAAAGTCTCCATTCCCGTTCATATGTCAACAATAGACGACATAAGCGATTTCCTGTATGGTGGCCGCTCATGAAATACGGAGAAATCGTGCGAGGAGTCATTGACCGCTTCGATAAAAAAGGACGGGGCATTTTCGACATTTCTCTGCCCGATGGAAGAAAAAAACCCATGGCCGTTCCTTTTACAACCGTCGGTGACGAGGTCGAAGCAACGCATATCAAGCGCGAACAAGGACGATATTTCGGGCGTCTGGAACAGATTCTGTCGCCGGGTCCGGATCGCATTCCCCTCCCCGACCCCGTCTTCAAAGATTTTTCCGGCGCCATGTGGCTGCATATTGATTACGACGCCCAGCTGCGCTTTAAACGCGACATGATCAACCGCGCTTTTGAAGAGGCGGGCCACGATGAGCGTATCGACGCCGTCATCCCCGACGACCCACGGCCAGCGGACCATGGCCATTTTTTTTACCGTAATCGCATGGACTATGTGTTCGGCCATAAAGGAGAAATCGGGCTCAAAGCCTACGGCGCATGGAACAAATATATCGACGTCCGCAAGGATATTCTGCTGTCTCCGGATGTTCCCGCGATTCTCGATGTCTTCCGCGCATTTATGAAAGAGCATCCCATCCTCGAACCGTGGGATGCGAAACACCACCGTGGGGATGTCCGATATGCGGTTATTCGTGAAGGAAAACATACGGGTCAGCGCCTCATTGCGCTCGTCGTAAAGGATCTGAATCGCATCTCGGACGGTATGCGCGAAGTTCTCAAAGAGAAGCTGGACGGTTTTGCGACGGACATTCTTCTTTCGGAGAATTCCAAAATGACGGATATTTCCTATGGGGTCGTCCAAGTACCGCTCAAAGGCGATGCGATATTTGAAGAGGAAGTCAATGGCACCATGTATGCCATCCATGTAAATAGTTTTTTTCAGACAAACACCGCCATGGCTGCGAAGCTTCAAGATATTGTTTGGGATAACGTGCCCGCGCACGCAAACCGTCATCCGTATACCGCATGCCGCCTCCTTGACCTCTACTGCGGCCTCGGTTTTTTTGCCGTGAATTTCGCTCGGCGCGATCCGGAACTCGTCGTGAAGGGATTCGAGATTGATGAAGCATCCATTGAACTCGCAACGGACAATGCGAAACAGAATGGTGTTGGAGACAGATGCGAATTCTTTGCAGAAAAATCCGAGAATTTGGCCTGGGAAGGCATCGATGCGGACACGGTGATTGTGGACCCGCCGCGCGCCGGGCTCCATCCTAAAGTCATTCAAACACTCGTCGACAAGAAATACCCCGCGCTTATCTATGTCTCATGCAACTATCACAGGCTCACGGAAGAACTGAAGGAGCTCAAACGGGCGTATCGCGTGGACGATGTGAAAGCCCTCGACCTTTTTCCCCACACCCCGCATGTGGAGGTGGTGGCAAAACTGACCAGTAGAATCGAAACCTAAAAACTGATAGCGTGTTCACTATCCATGAATGATTAACCACCAACCTCATGAAATCAGGATTCGTCATGCTCGCCGGGCGTTCGAATGTGGGAAAATCTACGCTTTTGAACGCGCTCGTGGGGACCAAGGTCGCCATTATGAGCGAAAAACCCCAAACCACGCGTCATCCCGTTCGGGGGGTTCTTCATGACCCACGCGGACAAATCGTGTTCGTGGATACGCCAGGGGTGTTCCTGGGAAAGAAGGACCCTGTGTCGAAACGACTGAATGAAATGGTCAAAGAAAATCTGGAAGGCATTGATGCGATCGTATATGTGGTTGACCCGACGCGCGAACCGGGGAATGAGGAAAAGTACATCCAAAATCTTCTGAAAAATTCCCGAACGCCCATTATTCTTGCCGTAAATAAAAAAGACATTCCCGCGCGGAAGAAACCCTATCTCGAAGACGCCCGAGCCATTGACGTGGGTCAGATCGGCTCCGTGGAAATCTCCGCAAAAACCCACGCGAATTTGAATCTCATCGTGAATAAATTATTCGAGATTCTCCCGGTCGGTGAACCGTTTTATCCGGAACAGCAATTCACGGACATGGGACGGAAAGAATGGCTGGAAGAATTGATACGCGAAAAAGCATTCCAATACCTTGGGCAGGAGCTCCCATATGCCGTGCATGTGGAAGTGCACGACATTGAAGACCGGGAAGACGGCAGCGAATACGTCCAAGCGACGATCTATACGACGCATGAAAATCACAAGGGTATGATCATCGGAAAAGGCGGGAGCAAGCTCAAAGAAATCGGAACCGCGGCAAGAAAGGAACTCGAGACCGTAACCGGCAACAAGGTATACTTGGATCTGAACGTCAAAGTAGATAAAAATTGGCCGCAGCGCTTCCAGTAAGCCCAATGCCCCGACACTCCTCACCTTTCTCCATGCGCATGGAAGGGCCGCGTACGCCCCAGGAAGTTTCATTCGCAAAAGAGGCGCATCGCAAGCGCGATGTGGAACGATCACGGCAATCCGAACGGCTCGAGGAACAGCCAACGCTCGTGGATGTTCGCGAACACCTGGTCCGGCGAGGTCTTGAGCGCCTATGTCCCACCATCCACGACTGCAAGCCGGCAAATGTAGAACCCGTCCTCACGCAAGACCTGGAGACCGCGCGCGAAAAACGCGATGAGGAACAATTGCTTCATATACGCCGTCTTCTGTGGACGGATTCACGGCAGATAAATACCAATGATTCGCCGAAACGCGCAGAGAGCATCGCACAGCGCCTGCTCGCCGAGGTCCTCCGGAAACAACAAGAGATAGCGCGCTATGACGCAGATGCCGTACATGACCTAGAGGAACGGATTGCCGATATCCGGAACATCATTGAATCCCTCCGCAGGAATAGATACGGGAAAGATTTGGAAGATGAAACGGTTTTGGTCGAATCTTGGTTTGCATCCGCCCTGTATACATCGCAGAGCCCGTATGAAGGTATTCGGAAACGAGCCCTCCGCGAATTATCCGATCTCCGCATTCTGCGCGATGAATTCTATTTTCGCCGGTGTTTCCCCTCGTGGGCGAAGCTGCGAGACAGCTTCATTGATGAAAAAAGTCTGGAGGATAAAAGGTAGGGCAAAGGATTCGGGGAGAATTATGGTCCCCCAACGCAACCACGCCCTACGCAACGACGTCCTACAGGGCGCGGCATGCCGCGCCCTACACCTACTCTCCACTCCCTACTCTCACCCCCTCCCCTGCATTGACATCCGCCAAAAAATAGCATATTCTCGCTTCACTTGTACTTTTTTCTTGCATACGCGATCATCTGCCACGGAAAAAGAGGGACTATGAAAATCGGAAAGACCGCGGATCTGCACCGTTCACGCAATTCCGAAAGGCCAAGCCGGCCGGTGAGGCACGACATCGAGCTGCAAGCGCACATCGACAGCGAGGGACCGCCTCCATCGAATCGATCCGTCCTCGGGAACATTCACATGCCCGGCCTGGTCCGAGAGCCGGGCGCTCCGCCGACAACCGAGGAGCTCGAAGCTCTCGCGGCAGCGCCGCCGGCCCACGCCGGACCGCTCACACACCAGCTTCCGCTCGACCGCGCGCTGAAATAGCGCCGACAGGCACCAACTCACAAAAGCGGTTCTGCTATTCGCGGAACCGCTTTTTCATACACGATGCTCTCTAAAGCTGGATCGATGGAATTTCAAAATTCACCATCGCCTTTAAAAGGCTCATATCAGCGCTGGCGTCTTCCGCGCCTTCGATGGGAGGATTCACGGTCAGCTTGAGAACAAGCGGATTGGCGCCATTATTCAGAATGACAATTTCCCCGAACCAATTTCTCGCGCGCAACGCCTCCACTTTTACCTGCTCGCCGTTCACCGTGACCGGCCACTCAATGCGGTCCCCCTCGGCCTTCATAAAATCCGTATCAATGCGTCCTATTACCGCCCCTTCCTGCTGACGGAATCGCTCGATAGCCGATGAAAGCCCCGGTGCGGCGCGGGCGGCATCAAGCAGAGCCGGAATGACATTCAGATAGACGGTTGAGTTCCGCGTGCGCGTCAATTCTTCAAATACAGGCTTCGAAACCCATACCGCGCTTTCACGGTCACCGGTTCTTTCTTCCGGCCATCGGAGCGGAAGGTACAGCGCGTGCGATTCTGTAAAATCCAAATCGGAGAGCGACCCTTCCGTCGTCTGGGTTTCGTAGACGGGCTCCGGAGCGGCTTCCGCGTCCGCCGCCCTCGCCTGTCGGGATTCATCCGTTTCGATGCGCTCCTCGAGCTTCCAATCGAATGAAGCGGTTTCTCCATTGAAATGCTTTATGGTGACGGTCCGCAGGCTCTGATCCGGCTGTTCCGCGAGCTCATATGTATCTCCGCGCCGAACTGCCGTCCGCGTAAGAACGAAACTCGAACCCTCTTTGAATACCAGACGCTTCGTGATCTCTGCCGGCGACATATTGGAAAAGGCGCCTGCGGGTTGCGATGGAGCGGGCGTCTGCTGCAGACAGCCAGCACCCATGAAGGACGCGGCAAAAAGACATATGGCCAGTCGAGAATATCGTGCGGTTTGCATATTACTGCCCATTCGGGAGACTCGGATATTCCACGACAAACGTAATACTGTCAACGGTCTCCGTGTCCGGCAGGTCAACGACCAGCAGCTGCAAGCTCAATCTGCTCGTGAGACCGACCATTTTCCGTACTGTAGCGTCCGATGTTTGTTTCATCTGAGGATCTCCTACGCCCGCCTGTTTCATCGCGCCAGCGTAAAAACGGATGATCTCGTCTGCCGGAGCATCCATGTTAGACCAGTGAATTGTAACGGTATCGGTGTCTTTCACGCTCTTCAGCCCTGTGTCGAGCAATGTACTGAGCTGATCTCCCTCCGAACCGAACAGCTTCACCGACTGCGTGATGATGCCGAAATTTTTGTTCTTCGATGAAGCGGGATAATACACGATGCCGTCATTCTGTTCCGGCCGGAACAGGACGACTCCCTGCGGGAAAGACGCCGGCAGTGACCGGAGGGTTTGCGGCGAAGTTGAGCCCGTAAACAGGCGAAACCCGATGAGAATAGCAATCACAAACACGATCGCCATAAAAAGACATCCGATACAGCACACTTTCCACCATGGACGTCCTTCAATCACGTCTTCGGTGGTTGCCGGATTGGGGATTCCCATGGGCTGGTCAGACATAGAACACGCTGTTATTCTGTCTCTCCGGCTCTTTTTTGGCAATAATACTCAAAATATTGAACGAGTAGTCATCAAAAACCGTTTATAAGTTCCGGGCGTAGAAATTGCGGGGTTTCTTTATTCCGACCCTAAAACTCTTCAATCCTGAAACGTGAGACTCTCAATCTCAATGACAATCATTAACTCTGAAAGATCTTCTCAATCATATGGAACCCAAACCCCTCCCATTTACCGGATCTCTCCATGGCATTTCCGATAAGGCTATGGAAATCCATCACGACAAGCTCTATGCGGGCTATGTCAAAAAGAAGGACGAGATCGCGCAAAAGCTTCAGCCGCTCGAACGAGGCGGAGATCTAGCAAGCGCGAATCAAACGTATTCCGAACTCCGCGCGCTCAAAGACGGCGAAACGTTCGCGGTAAACGGCGTGTATCTGCATGAATGGTATTTTGACGTGCTGGGCGGCAACGGCGCCTTGACAGGACCGCTCGTAGAAGCGCTGGCGATGCAATACGGGTCCGTTGAAAACTTCGTAGCGTATTTTTCCGCCTGCGGCATGGCCGCCCGCGGATGGTGCGTGCTTGCCTGGGACAGGCATGACAAGGCGCTTCGCGTATATACGGGCGATGCGCATAATCAGGGAGGCGTTTGGGGATGCATGCCGGTAATCGTCCTCGATGTTTATGAACACGCCTACTTCATCGACTTCGGCTCCGACCGCAAAGCTTATATCGAAGCCTTCTGGAAAAACCTCAACTGGGAAAAGGCAAACGAGCTCTTTGAGATGGCGAAACGGTAAAAGCATTCTTCTCACGGCAAGGCGTATATCTCATTTACAAAACCCATTTCAGGGTTCTAGAGTTTTAGGGTTTCAGGGTAAAGCAACTCTAGGACCCTACAACTCTGGAACCCTGAAAACCGACCAAAAACGACTAACCAATAACTTCCTGCAATATGATCCATATCGACCAACCAGCGCCGGACTTCAATCATGTTCCGGCATATCAAAAAGGAAAGACGGATGCAGCCGTAAGCCTATCCGACTATCGGGGAAAGTGGCTCGCGTTCTTCTTTTACCCAAGAGACTTCACCTTTATTTGCCCCACAGAGTTAAAGGGGTTCTCAAATGCCATTGAAACCTTCCGAAAAATAAATTGCGAAGTTCTTGCCGCATCTACGGATTCAACATGGTGCCATAAAGCATGGTTCGAACGCGATCTCCCGAATGTGGAATATCCCGTTTTGGCGGATACGAGCCTGAAGATTGCGCGAGACTATCAGGTATTGAATGAAGAAAACGGCGAAGCCCAGCGCGGCCTGTTCCTTATCGATCCGAAGGGAATCGTTAAATATGTCCTCGTAAGCGCGGGCTCCGTGGGCCGCTCCGTCGCGGAAACACTCCGCGTTCTCGAAGCGCTCCAATCCGGAGAACTTTGCCCCATGGAATGGAAGCCGGGCGAGCAGACGCTCGGGAAGGCGTGATGATTGGGGTTCGGGTCTAGGGACAATGGAAATTGGTCTCGGGTTACGCACTTTCCGCATACCGCATGGCGCCGCATCCCGCATACCGCATGTCCGCGGCCCATGACTCACGACCCATACCTCCCGACCTACGCCCTACGCACCCTCCTTCCTCCCCGTAAAAGCGACATACACAATAAAAGGCTCCGGTTTCCCGGAGCCGTCCGGATCCTACGCCATTGATTACGACGCTTTGGCTTTTGCCTTCGTTTTCTTCGAACTCAAGGCTTCCTCCAGCGCCTCCTTGTTCCAACCTACAATAACATCTCCGTCGATGTCGATAACGGGAACGCCCATTTGGCCGGAAAGTTTGACCATCTCATTGGCGGCTGAGGCGTCATTCGCCACATCGATTTCCTGGAATTCCGCGTTCTTTTCATGCAAAAACTCTTTCACGAGCTTGCAGTACGGACACGTGGGCGTTGTATAAACTTTTATTTTCATAATAATGCGGAGTAAGATAGGGCGAGTATAGCACAAGTCTTTCCACAGGACACACAATGTCCTATGCAAGGGACTTCAGATAGGCCATGAGCGTACGCACGCCGACGCCCGTTCCGCCGTACGGGGTATCGGAGCGCGTTTCTTTTTCACAGTATGAGGGACCGGCAATATCAAGATGCGCCCAAGGAATGCCGTCCACGAAACGCTTTAAAAACAGACCGCCTTTTATACACCCGGCCGTGCGCCCGCCTGTATTATTCATGTCCGCGATTTTCGATTTTAGCGCCTCTTCATAGAGTTCCGGCAACGGGAGTTCCCACATGTTCTCCCCCGCCGCCTCCGAGGCTTTGAGCAAGCTCCTGACCAGCGTTCTGTTATTCGACATGATGCCGGTATAATCCTCGCCCAGCGCGACAACCGCGGCGCCCGTGAGCGTGGCGAGATCGATGATCTCGTCTGGTTTAATGCGCTTCGCGGCAAAAGACAGCGAATCTGCCATGGTTACCCGGCCTTCGGCATCAGTGTTCAAAATTTCGATGGTCATTCCGTTCATCGCCGTCACCACATCTCCCGGACGGTATGATCCGCCGGACGGCATGTTCTCGACGGCAATAAAGACGCCATGGATCTCCGCCGGAACATCGATCTCCGCAAGCGCGCGAAACAAGCCGATAACGGAGGCCGCGCCAGCCATATCGATTTTCATGGTGGTCATGCCATCGGCGGGCTTCAATGACAATCCGCCCGAGTCGAATGTTACGCCTTTGCCGATGACGGCGATCTTCTTTTTTGAACGCTGTTTCGGGATATAGACGAGATGTACGCATTGCGGTGGATTCACCGACCCTTCCGCCACGGCAAGCGCCGCCCCCATGCCCATGCGTTCCATGCGCTCTTTGTCGTACACCGTGCAGCGGATGCGCTTGGAAAGAGCCGAAACGGACTTTGCCGCCTCCATGAGATTGAATGGCTTCATGTGGCGTGGCGACGTATTTACGAGGTCGCGCGCATATACCGTTGCTTCCGCGAGAATGCGGGCGCGCTCGAGTCCTTTTTCCGCCGGCCGGATATGCTTCCGCTCGGACTCCATCATCAGAATGTTCGAGGGAAATGACGATTTCTTTTTTTTCGTTTCGGCGCCGAAATGGTCATGAAACTCATATGACGCGAGCCAAAGGCCCTCTCCGAGCATTTGCGCCGACAATTCCGCATCCACGCCTCCCATACCCGCTCCATGAAGAATGGTTATGACGCGCTTTGCCTTGGCATCGCGGGCTGCTTTCACGATATGCCCCCCGATCTGCCTCACGGTATCGGCAGTCATGTCCGCTTTTTTCCCCAATCCGAGCACGCAGACCTTTTTCGCCTTCAGACGGCCAAACGTAGGAAAACAAAGTTTCTCTCCAAGTTTGCCGGAAAATCTGTCCTGTTTCAAAAGAGCGGACAGGTCGCCCTGCAAGGCCGTATCTACGGCTCCGGTGGCGCCGCCAGGCTTCTCGATGCCCTGAAAAAAATTCACGACCAATAGATCGCATGTCTCGTCGAGAATATCGCCTTTCTGTATGGAAATCTGCATATGCGGGCAGTTAAGCAAAGCGAACGATAATTCGCAAACGAGGCAGGAAGGCGAGGGTGGTGCGCATGGAGTGGGAACGTGGGGGCTAAGGACTAAGGGAACGGGTTACGAGTTATTGGTTACGGGTTTCGGAGAGAATTATGTCCCCCTACGCAACCACACAACTACGTCCCACGTACTCTTCGCATCCCGCAAACCGCATGAGTCACGACCCATACCTCACGACTCACGACCTACGTCCTACGCAACCCTACTTCCTACTCCCCACTTCCTCCTCCCCGCCCGCTGACGTCCCCGCCTGCCAGCATTCCATCAATAAGCTCAGACAGCTGTTCCGCGGAGGGCAGGCCCTGAACCATGGTGGTATTCAAAAAGATCGTCGGGGTTTCGCGAACGCCCAGATCAAAGCCGTCTTTCACATCGCGGAGCACGGTGTTCCGCGCCTCCTCGCTCTCCAGGCACGGCACAAAGACGTCAAGGTCGAGGCGAAGTTCGGCGGCGACTCGGACAAGGGTATCGCGATCGAGATCGCCCTGGATGATTTCGTCCGCATACGCATAGAACATGCCTTGGACATTTGCGCATGCGGCGGCAATGGCGGCTCCCTTTGCATTGGTATGCGTCGGCAGCGGAAAATGCCGCATAGCAAAGCGTACCCGACCGCGATACGACTCGCGTATTTTTGCAAGCTCGGGATGAGCCGCGCGGCAGGCCGGACATTGAAAATCGACGAATTCCACAATGGTCAGAGGCGCATCGCCGGGACCTTCATACGTCAGTCCCTCCGGATATAGCAGCGATGTCGCGAGATCAATTTCTTCCTGGCTCGTCTCGCGGGGCCGGAGAATCGGCGGTTCACCGTCCGTGGAGGGAATGGTGAGAAAGAGCAATGCCGTACCGCCCGCAAAAAGTGCGATGACGAATGCTATAAGCTGGATCTTGAGTTCCCGGAACGACCGGGCTTCGTCGAGGGCGATGGGCTCATCCCACCAGGCGGTGAGAAAAAGGACGGTCGCGGCAACAGCGGATACAAGGCACCATGTACAAAATGCTTTAATTTCCACCGCCTGGACGAACGTGAGAAAAGCGCTTTCCAGCAGTCCGATCGTGACAAGGACCATGCTGGCCCGATACAGCCATCGCGTTTTATATGACGGCATCGCCGTCCGAATAACAATGAGCAGCATGATGACGGCATAAAAAGCCACACCCTGCACCGGACGAGGCATGCCGAAACTCGTCGCCCATTTCGACGCGCGCACGATGTCGCAGCCGTGAGACGTTCCGCAGGTAATCGGCTCGCCGGAGACGTACGTGATGAGAAGATAGGTGGACGCAAAAAAACCAGCCAGCGCCGCAAGGAGCATCATACGCCTCGCCCATATGGCATTCATATACGCGTTATCCATAGCTTTGTTTCCGAGTACAGTACGTGAAAGGATAATTTCTGGCTATCTTGCGCCGCACGCATCCGGAGACCACAAGCCACGCTCAAGTTCCCTCGCTTCATCTTGCAGCATTGTCAGCTCTCGCTTGCGTTCAGGAGTGAGCGGGAATGACGTGTAGGCATAGGCATACCCTTCGCGGATGAGCATAGCATTTACGTCTGTCCCGTCCCCGAGGATGATATTGCGGAGCAGACGTCCGTATTTGTCCACCTCGTCAGCCCTCGGATCGGCGGCAAGAAAAACACGAAGCCCTTCGGCAAGCGTGCGGCGGGTAAAAGCTGACGCCTCATTACCGAAACACTCCACAGGCTTCCTCGGATCCACGGTTTCCGGCGTATTTACGCCGAGCAGACGAATGGTAGCCTGGCCGATACCATCCACATCCGCAATAATCGTGTCGCCGTCGATCACGCGAACGACAGTCGCATTCGTATCAACCGCGTCTTCCGGAACAACGGAATCGATCCGTTCCAGAACATCAGCGGCATCGCCTTTGTGAGATATTGTATCCTCCGCAATCACGAGGTCTGTTTGCAAAACGGAATCCGGATCCCCGGTGGGAAGAATGCCGTGGCTCGGCGGACGGGAAAGCGTAAAATACGCAATAGATAACAGGACAAGCGCGATGGCGCCGAGGAGACGTTTTGTTCTCATACTCTCATCATAAGATGTTGCCGCAGACGCACAAGGGGGCTACATTTCCAGCACCATGGGCAGGAACTCTCCCGAATCTCCCACAACAGCGGACCCGAACCCGCATGAAATCGCCGCCCTTGCGGCAGAATTAGGCGAGGCGCCCGAACTCGATCTCCACGAAATGCATATCGACGAAGCGCTGTCGGCTTTAGATCATTTCATCAACCGCTGTTTCCTGAAGGGCGACGAGGCCGTAAAGATCATTCATGGACGCGGAACCGGGAAGCTGAAAGAAGCCGTTATGAAATACCTCCAACAACAGCCAGAACTCATTGCCTATGCGCGGGGATCGAATGCGCCCGGCCAGCAAGGCGGCGTAACCATTGCCGTTCTGCATTCCCCTCACCGTGCCTGACGCACTGCCACGGAAAGAAGATCTGTGATCTGCGGCGGAATGCGCGCACGTATCCTCGGATGTAAAACCGTGAGCAAGGAAAGACCGAGTGTTGCGGCTGAAGGAACCCGTTTGGGATTTGCTGCATGCGTCACCACGGCGCCCACGGAAACAGCGCCGTATTTTTTTAGCATCTGCGCGGCTTCTGCGAGCGTTCCTCCGCTGTCCACCATATCATCGATAAGCAGCACGCGATGCCCGCGTGGTTCACCGGATACTGCGCGAACGCTTACGCCGCGGCGTCCGGGTTTGGAGCGGGATTTTTGGCAGACAAGGAGCGGCAGGCCGAGGATGGTCGAAACCGCCCGAGCCCGATCGCGTGCGCCTCCATCCGGCGCGGCTATGGCCGTTGCGCGATGTTTTGAGGCGATGTCCGCCGCGATTCCAGCGGGAAAGCAGGAGACAAGGCGCCCGCCGAACAAAGACGCGAATGCCGGACTATGCGCATCCAAGGTGAATATGCGCCGGAAGATCGAACGAAACAACACTCCGATTACCTCGCCCCCAACGGATTCCTGAGGGTGCGTCGGGCGATCCTGGCGGCCATAGGCCATCCACGGAGCCACAAGGCTCACGGACGATGCGCCGGAATGCATAAGCGCATTCGCAGCAAGCAGTACGCGAAGCAGGGACTCGGCGTCCGCACCGACGTCTTCCACAAGAAAACATGATCCCCGTACGCGCGCGCCGACATGCGCTACCCGCTCACCGGCCGCGTACGTGCTCATGCGCAGGCGGACGAAGGAAGCATTGAGCTGCTCGGCAAGCGGCCGCGCAGCGTCCGAAAAGGATGCAACAGTATATTTAGGATTTCGCGCCATATGATTTCATGAGGGCAAGAACCTCTTCATCTTCCACCTGAGGAAATACGTGGTAAAACATGCCGACGGCGCCATACCATGCAGGCTCTTCTAATGCGATGACCTGCGCGCCCTCCTTTCGAAGTTCCTCGAGGCTGTCCTTGGCGCCATGCGGAACGGCGACAATGACGGCTGCGGCATGCCGGCGCTTTGCCGCCGCCACTGCGGCACGCATGGTATACCCGGTTGCAACGCCGTCATCCACGATAATAGCGGTCTTGCCCGTCATATCCGGCAATGCCCGCCCGCGACGATACAGGTCAACGCGTCGCTTCGCTTCCGTCTTTTGCTGTTCAACGATGCTCATGAGCGCCTGTTCGTCGAAGCGAGAGCGCTCTTCTTCGTTCCAGATAATATCCCCGGTCTCCGCCAGAGCTCCGACAGCGTATTCTTCATCAAACGGCGCGCCGATTTTTCGCGTTACCAAAAGATCGAATGGTTTTTCAAGAGTCTTGGCGATTTCGGCTCCCAAAACCGCTCCGCCTCGCGGAAGCGCATACAAAAGAACGTCCGCGCGACCGCGGAACGAAGCAAGTCTTTCCGCCAGCTTGCGCCCGGCATCCATGCGATCCTTGAAAGGCATATGGGTAGTGTATAGAAAAGAAGAAAAATGGAAAAATCAAAAATGGGTTATTGGTTACTGGTTACGGGGTTCGGGTTACGGGGCGCATCCCGCACCCCCGCATCCCGCATACCGCATGACTCACGCCCTACGTCCTACATAACGACGTCCCACTCCCTCCTTCCTGCTTCTAGACCGTCCTCGACATCCCCTCGACTTTTACACGCCCGCCGTATGTTTTCGCGACTTCTTCGAGTTCCAGTTCAAGAGACTGCCTCTGGGCTTTTTCCGTGCCAACGGCAACGAGCAAGAACGGATTCTGCTCCGTAAATAAATCTCCGAACCCGTGATTTCCCAAAGCAATATCCGCGCTCACTTTCGCTTCCTGAAGAGCATAGCCGGCTTCGAGGTAGGCGCGACTGATAACAAAACCTTCTGGCAAACCATCAACATGGGAAGGATTAAATTCCCCCGTACCGTCATAATAGGCAACGCGCGCGGTATGCAAATGCGGCGGACGTTTGAGCTCCGATGTTCCGATGTGACCGAGATAGGGAACATCCAGGGCCTCAGCTAGTTCTTTTACCCATTCTTTTCCCGCCTCGTCCGGATCGGAAATATCCAGCCCCGCCGTTTTTACATACAAGGCCGCCGCGCCGCATCCGGCGTGGCTGAAAATTCCATCAACAACGGCATGCTGGCATACCTCTTTGGCACGATCGCGTAAAAGAATGCCCGAACCCGCAAGGTGAATGCCTCCGGGCGTCCCTTCGTCGATACAGCGCAGATGACGGTCGTCAAGCACGAATGCGCGCTGAATTCCGGGAAGCGCGGCTGCGTATTCGCGAAAACCCTGGACGAAAATAGCATCGAATAGTTCCTGCTGGCGCAACCATTCACGTTCGGCGATATCAGCATGACTCATATGAGCTGTGAGCTACGGGTAATTTTAGCTTTTGTGTATTGGCAATGGGTACGGGGTTTCAGGGCAAAGGGCAAAGGGCAAAGGGAACAGGTTTCGGGGAAGATTATGCTCCCCTACGAAACTACGTCCTACAGGGCGCGGCATGCCGCGTCCCTACATCCTACTCCCTACTCCCCTTTTATCACCGCCACGGGCCGAACGCGGGCTACGCGCCGCGCAAGGCCTGCTGTCTCCACCACATCAATAACATCTTCCACGTTCTTATACGCAAGCGGCGCCTCCTCTGCAAGACCTCTTGCGGAAAAGCACCGTACCGCAATCCCCTGCGCCTCCAATTCCTGACGAAGAGATTCTCCTTCCACCTCGCGTTTCGCCGCCGTACGGCTCAATCGACGCCCTGCCCCGTGACAACATGTCCCGAATGAGGCTTCCATGGCCTCAGCAGCGCCTTTCAAAATATACGAAGCCGTTCCCATGGTACCGGGGATAAGGACGGGCTGGCCCACGGATCGATACGCCTCCGGCACGTCCGGATGCCCTGGCCCGAAGGCGCGCGTTGCTCCTTTCCGATGCACGAGGAGTTCCACGCTCTTCCCGTCGAGAATATGTGTCTCGCGTTTCGCGATATTATGACACACATCATAAAGCGTCCGAAGTCCGCGAGCAGCACCGAATAATGCCTGCCACTCAATGCGGACATGATGCTGGATAACCTGGCGGTTCGCCCAGGCAAAATTCGCCGCGCAGGCCATGGCGCTCAAATATTCGGACCCTTCCGCCGAATCCGCGGGAGCGCATGCGAGTTCGCGATCCGGAAGCTCAATGCGATTCTTGTTCAATGATGAAAGCATCCGCCGGACATAATCCGTGCACACCTGATGCCCAAGACCTCGCGAACCGCAATGAATGGCAACAACGATCTGCCCAGGAAACAGGCCAAAAGCCTTTCCTGCTTCCTCGTCAAAAATCTCATCGACCTTCTGAACTTCGAGAAAGTGATTGCCGCTCCCGAGCGTGCCGAGCTGATCCATACCCCGATTCTTTGCCCGGTCGCTCACATGTGTAGGATCAGCGCCGGTCAGGCATCCGTGTTCCTCCAGATACTCCGTATCATTCTGTGCCGCCCATCCCCGTTCCACGCAGTATCCGACGCCATACCGCAGCACGCGGTTCAACTCATTGAAATCCAGACGGATACGCCCGCCCCGTCCGGTACCGGACGGAATGGCGCGCATGAGCTGCGATCCGAGGTCGCCCATGCGATCACCCACGTCATCCGCGGAAAGATCCGACAGAAGCACGCGGACGCCGCAATTAATGTCGTATCCTACGCCGCCCGGAGAAATGACGCCGTGCGGGAGCTCCGTGGCGGCCACGCCCCCGATGGGGAATCCATATCCTTCATGGATGTCGGGCATGGCGGCAACGAATTTCACCACGCCGGGAAGGGTGGCCGTATTCGCAAGCTGTTCAAGCGATCGATCCTCGGCCAGGTCTTCGAGCAGAGCTTCGTTGATAAAAACCTTTCCCGGAACGCGCATGCCCGGAACGGCGCCGATCGGCAGTTCATAGAGCGCGGCTCCGAGCCGTCGGAGATGCTGTGTGGAAATCATGTCAGACGCGAGACTGCTTTGCGAATGCGCGCTGCGCCTCTTTAGCCCGTTCAATACAGGCTTCGGGATCATACCCGAGATCATCGCACCAACGGATAACGGAAAAAATGATATTGCCCAGCTCTTTTTGAAGTTCATCGTCCGTATGCATGGCGTGGTCCTTGTCCGCATGACGCGCCCACCGGCACAAATCGCCCATGTCGACGCCAAGCCTTACGATAATTTCATCAATCGTGAGTTTCTTGTCGCCCCATATAGCACGGGCATCGGAAAGAAGTTGTTTGATTTCCATAGATGAGTCAGGAAGGTTATGGGTTATAGGTCAAGAGCAAAGGACAAGGGGCAGGGTTACGGGGTTCGGGTCTAGGATGAAACCGCTTACCTACGGACCTACGATCTTACGGACCTACGGACTTACAGACACAAGGGCAAAGGGTTCGGGGAGAATTATGCTCTCCCTACGCAACCACGTCCTACAGGGCGCGGCATGCCGCGCCCCTACATCCTACTCCCTACTTCCCACTTTCTTCCTCCCGCATGGCCAACGACCTGCCTACACATCAAATGTCACCGTTGCCTCCCATTCCCCCGTATCTTCGCGTTTTTGTAGAGAAAGATTATGATGCGTCGCCGCTTTGATTTGCGTATCGAAACCGCGGACAGCGCGATCCACGAAATATCCTTCCGCTTTGGCATCCGTCACCAGCGAAAACTTAATGTCCTCATAAGACTCGTGATGAATATCCGACAGGGAAATGGCCTCGTTCAGCAAATTCACCAGGATATCCACGGCAGACGCGCCCTCCACGGAAAAATGCCGTTCCTGAATAACGCGATTCTCCGGCTCGACGTCATTCACATACCGTGGGCCGGCCGCGGCGAACATGCCTTTCAATGCGGACTGAAACAGCCCTGCCTTGGTTTTCCCGGTCAGTCGGACGCGTAAATCCCCCGTATGCGGTAGAATTTCGTAAGCCATACGCTGTATTGTATGAAATGTACCTTTCTAGGTACAGGGCCGGCAATAGCCATCCCGAGACCGGGCCATTCGGACCCCGTTTGTCGTGCAGCGCGAAAAGGGGGAAAAAGCAGACGAATGAGGTCCGCCGCTCTCCTGGGAGAGGACGGAATCACCATCCTCATCGATGCCGGACCGGACATTGCGGAACAGCTTGAACAGGTAGGTTCGCGCCGCATTGATGCGATATTTCTTACGCATGCTCATTCGGACGCATCCGGCGGAATGCGGGTGCTCTCTCGCTGGCTGGAAACGCGAATCCCTTCGCAAACGATTGACCTCCACGCACATCCATCCGTCATTCGTAGATTGCGCAAGGTATATACATACCTTTCGCATCTCCGTTATCGTCCTTTGCGTCCGTACGCAACTGTCCGGGTCGGCCGTCTGCGCATAACTCCCTTCCCCGTCCGGCACAGCATGACGCCGGGATTTCCCACATTCGGTTTCGCCTTCGGAAAACGTTTTGCGTATGCGAGCGATGTCGCATCCCTTCCGGCACAATCGAAACGAATGCTAAAAAACACAAACACGCTTGCGCTCGATGGAGCCATGTGGTTCGGCTCGCATATTGCATCGCACCTTTCCGCGCCGGAATCGATAACGCTCGCCGGGAAGCTTGGCGTCCGCCGCCTGATCCTTACGCAAATCGGCCACAGCTATCCGCCGCATGAAGATGCGGAAAAAACCATCAGGACATACATGCGATCCTGCAAGACAGCGAAGCCAAAAAGCGCTTTTCTCGCCTTTGACGGCATGAAGATACGGCTCAATCGTTAACTTGAAGAAAAAAATTATTGACTTTTGGCAATTAGCAGAAGGGCAAAGGGTTCGGGGAGAATTATGCTCTCCCTACGCAACTACGTCCTTTTCGCATCCCGTTCACCGCATGGCCCAAGGCTCATGGCCCACGGCCAACCTCCCCCACTCCCGACTCCCTACTTCCTGGTGTATGTACCAATCAAAAGCGCCTGATCAAGAATATGGCCCTTCATGGCTTTTTCGAGATCCGACTTCGTAGATGTCGGATGAATATCGAGCATGATATCGAGAGCGTAAAGTTTAAACTGATAGCGATGCGTGCCGCTCGGCGGACACGGCCCGCCCCAGCCGGCACGACCGAAATCCGTCAGGCCTTCCACGCCCGCGGGGCGTTTTCCTTCTTCAATCACCGTGGTGGATGTAGGAATATTCCACACCGTCCAATGCACCCAGTCTCCCCGTGGGGCATCGGGGTCATCAACAATAAGCGCAAGACTCGCCGCATCCGGCAAGACATTTGCAATGAAAAGCTCGGGATGAATATCCGACCCATCGCAGGTGTAGAGCGCGGGAATTGCTTGAGTATGCCCGAATGCTGGGCTTGAAAGTTGCATCATACCTTGAGGGAAAGAGGCGAGAGGTTTTTGCAGAGGAGGGAGCGGCGGCTGCAAAGCGCTTCGGATGAGAATAAACGCTATGACGGCCGCAATTGCGAAGGCAATGATAAAAACCGTGGCCGTTTGCCGCGTTGTCATATACCGCGTTCGATCTCGAGGATCCGCTCCAGTCCGGCCGCATTGAGTTCCGTCATATACACCACGGGAGACACGCGTTCATCGCGGAACAGGCGGAGAACGTCCGCGGTCGCCTCTGCAGCAATTTCATCATTCTGCAAAAACGACTGCGGCAAAAAAACTCCATAGAGCGGATTTTCGGATAAATGCTTTCGCGTTTTTGCGTCCGGCATGGCGACCGAGCATGAAATGCGCGCATCCGGACGGAAGGAGCGTATGGTCTCAATACCTTTTGTGAGCTTATGCCGGTCCACGCCCATTTGCATGCATATGTCTGTGACGAATGGATATGATAATTTCCGTTCCAGCCGCTCATGCTCCTCACGAAGCCTCGCCGGATCAAAAAACGGGTTGTACACGCAAAAAATCTCCTCAAAACGATTCCCCATGGACTGCAAAAGCTGGAGACCGTCGAGGACATTGTATCGTTCCCGCGGATACCCGCTGACGAGCAGAATCTTTCGTATCCCCTCTTTCGCCGCACGGTCGAAAAGCTTCCGCAAAGAAGACGAAGTTGCGTCCGCGCTTGCCTGAACATGGTGTTTGACGGCGACATGAAGCACGATATCGGCCTCGGGCATGCGCTCACGAAGCCGTATGGCGTCTGCGAGCTGATCACGATCGCGGTCCGTGTTCGTAATATTGACATCGCGAAGACCGAGCTTCGCCAAAAGCTCTGCAAAGGCCGGAATGTCACTGTCCGCCCGAATGGTGAGGTCAAACCGCATGCACTGCATCCCTCAAGGCGAGACTACAAAGACAGCCTCCGCCTGTCCACCGTCCCCTGTGCATAGCGGGAGAGGGCCGTGACTCCGTTAATTAAAAATGCCGGCATCCATGCGCATTTTGATTTCCTTCACCAACGCTTTTGCATCCTTTTTTCGCTGATTCATCATGCGTTTCATGACGGACACGCTATGGCATTTGGCCTTTTTAGCGTCTTCCACGTAGTAATGTTCAAGACGCCAAATATCATCCAGCGTATTATGCAGAGTCTTTACGAGGTTATAGTTTACGTTTTTCATAAGAAAATAAAAGAATATTGAAGAGAGTATAGCACGGAGTCAAGGGCAGAGGGAATGGGTCTCGGGTTATACGGGGATCGGGTTACTGGTTACAGGTTATTGGTTATGGGGTTCGGGTTAGGGGCGCATCCCGCTTCCCGCATACCCCCTATGCAACCACGTCCTACGCAACTTCCTGTAAACCGCATGCTATGCTTTCCCTATGAAATATCGCGTCATGCTCATTATCATCGCCATAGCGTCCGCCGGTCTCGCAGTATACGCGATGCGTGATGCCATACAACGGTCCGTATACAGCCCATCCCCGGCTCCGGCATACATGGGAATATCCGCGGAAGATGCGGAACAGACGTCGGTTCCAACAGACGAAACAGAGCCATCCATTCGAGTTATTGCGGACCATCTGCGCGTTCCATGGGAAATGGTGTTTTTGCCGGACGGAGACATGCTTATTACGGAGCGCGCCGGCACTATCCGGCGCATCGGCAAAGAGCCGTCAACGATATCCGTAGAAGGAGTCGTTGAAGTCGGCGAGGGAGGATTGCTCGGGATGAGCTTGCATCCACATTTTGCATCGAATAATTGGATATACGTCTATGTCACGGCAAGAACGGATGCCGGACTCCGAAATCGCGTGATGCGATACCGATACCAATACAACATGCTCACGGATCCCGCGGTCATTCTGGACAATATCCCGGCCGCGCAATATCACAATGGCGGACGGATAGCATTCGGCCCGGACGGCAAGCTCTATATCACCACGGGCGATGCAAGCGATTCAAAAGCCGCGCAGGATACGAATTCGCTTGCCGGGAAAATTCTCCGCTTGAACGATGACGGATCCATTCCCGGCGACAATCCCTTCGGGAATGCCGTATGGAGCTATGGCCACCGGAATCCGCAAGGGCTGGCATGGGATGATCGCGGCCGGCTGTGGGCCACGGAACACGGACGATCTGGCGCGCAAAGCGGATATGATGAATTGAACGTAATTGAAAAAGGAAAAAATTATGGATGGCCGCTCATTGAAGGACCGGAAACGCGCGAAGGCCTGGAAGCACCCGTGATACAGTCAGGAGCAGCGGTGACATGGGCGCCTTCGGGCGCCGCCTACGGTAACGGCCGCATCTTTTTTGCTGGATTGCGCGGGGAATCCTTGTATGAAGCCGATCTGCGCGGTGACCGCATTGTCCTGCGCGAACATTTCCATTCCGCGTATGGACGCATCCGCAATGTCGCGCTGTCTCCGGACGGAACATCGCTCTATGTAATGACGAACAATACCGACGGCCGAGGAAACCCAAAAACGGATGATGACATGCTTCTTCGTCTCCCCCTGAGCCTTTTTCCATAACAAAAGCGGACTTTTCGAAGTCCGCTTGTTCAGTAGCAGCATGTCATGATGCGCAGTTCCCGGCGCATGTCGCGCAGTTCCTGGCGCGTAATGCCGAATTCTTCCGTCGTGAATTTATAGTTCCGTATTTCTCGAAAAAAACTTAGAAGCGTGGCCGGTCCGAGACGTTTGGACCGATACCCGTGCAACTGCTCCAATGCTCGCGTAAAGGCGGCGGCGCGAAGAAGCGCGTGGTCGAGAGCCGTCATATCGAGCCGTTCCGGCGTGACACGACGGAAAAATCCCGTTCGGATTCTGAGATAATTTTCCAGCTCCTCGCCGGCAGAACGCATATATCTCCCCGCCCGGAGGGTTCGGAGAATATCCGCGGCCTCCGCAAGAAGAATCTCGTCCACTTCTTTCCGCGAGGATCCGAATTCCCGCGCCGTCACGCCTTCATGACAGAGGGACAAAAGCTCGGTTCCAAGAGCGCGATCTGCGATATCGGCCTTTCCGATACGATACCGGACGATAATTTCATGCAATTCCCGCAACACGCGCCTCCTGTCGAAGCGCATGATTTCTTCGAGCGACGACCCGATCTCTTCCGGGTCCACGCCGTCTTCCGTGTAAAAGTCCACGGTGTTAATCAGGCTCACATCGCCTTCACGGCAACGCTGAATGACCATCCGGGCATAGTCCGGATCATGGCGCCTGTCGAAATGTTCGTCCACGACGGTTTTCCAAGGTACGATGAAAAAGAATGACAGGAATTGAGAACGGCGTCAAGGGGAAGGGAGGAGAAGTAGGGGGTACGTAAGACGTCGTTGAGTGATTGCATAGGGGGGGAAGAGTACGTCGTTGCGTCGGACATAGGTCGTGAGGTATGGGTCGTGAGCCATGCGGACGGGATGCGCCGTGAGTCATGCGCCCGAAACTGTAACCACTCACTACTCACCACTCACTACTTACTTGTTCCCTTTCAGCAATTGCTAATTCCTCTAACCCCTAGCCCCTTAACCCTAATAATGGCAGCGCCCGACGCCCATTCAGCCCGCCGTTCATGAATGTATAATATCCCAGTTTTACAAGCTCGCTCGCGAGGAAATACGCTCCCACAAGGCCAAGGACAATAACTCCCTGCCATGAAGTCAAGGATGCGAGGTGGAAATACGTATGACCGACAGATGTAAACGGCAGAATGGCAGTTGCGAGAAATACGCCGATGGAAGCCGCCGTGAGCATAAAGGACGGCGGACGCGCATGAATGAAAAAGCGCCTGCTGCGAATGGAAAAAAGGAGCAAAAGTTCGGTAAGAACGCTTTCCATGAACAACGCCGTCTGCAAAACAGGAATATCCGCGTGGATAAATATCCCGAATGCGATGAAATCAAAAAGCGAACTCACGCCTCCGAGCAAGGTCGCGACGAGAAGAATATTCCGGATATCATAATGCTTCGGCTGTTGTAACTCCGCGCGCTCCACTTCGTCCGTGGAAATGGCTGTGAGCGGCAAATCCGTGAGCAGGTTGACAAGCAGAATCTGCACGGGCAGGAGCGGAAGGAAGTTCACAAACAGCGAAAGGATGGCGATGGAATAGAAATTTCCAAAATTGGATGCCAGCGTGGATTTGAGATACGTGGTGGTATTCGCAAAAATAATGCGGCCCTCGCGTATGCCATTCACGATGACATGAAGGTCCTTTTTGAGGAGGACGATATCTGCGGCCTCCCGCGCAATATCGCTCGCCTCTTTCACGGCCATGGAAACATTCGCAATTTTGAGCCCCGGCGCATCGTTGATGCCGTCGCCTAAAAACGCCACAGTATGCGTACGTTGGAGGAGATCGATCACCTGCGCCTTCTGCATGGGATTCATGCGCGCGAAAACCGCAATACGCATGGCCGCGGCCAGTTGTTCGGCCTCGGATAATGCATCGAAATCATCGCCTGTCATGACATCTGCGCGTTCCGTAAGCCCCACCTGTTCCGCGATCGCCCCTGCCACTTCCGGCCTGTCCCCGGTAATGACTTTTATCTGGATTCCGAGACGTTTTGCGCGCTGAATCGCCTCCTCCGCGGTTTTCTTTACCGGATCTTCGAAAGACACGAGGCCGATAAATGTCATTCCGACCGACAATTCCTTGAGCGTCGCATTTTTCGGCAGCGTCTCGAACGCACGGCGGGCGATGCCGATGACGCGCCGTCCTTTGCGGCCCTCCTCCACCAAAAACGCATCGGCATCGTCATGCTCTTTTGCCGATATACCGGCGCAGGCTTCGAGGATCTGTTCCGGCGCGCCGCGGATAATGAGCGTATGCTCCTCCCCTTCTTTTATGACGGCTCCGTTCAATTTAAGCACGGGATCAAATGGATAAAACCGTTCCTGCCCAAGACGATCATGCAGATATTGCCCGTGTTTGGATATGGCGACGAAGATGGCCGCGTCAAAAGGGCCGTGACCACGGCCGACGACGTCGGATCCGCGTGCGGCGCACGCGAGCACGTTCCGCGCATCTCCCATGACGTTCGCCACGCGCAAAACGTTTTCCGTGAGCGTCCCGGTTTTGTCCGTGCAAAGAATCTCCACATTCCCCAAATCTTCCACGCTCGAAAGCCGCTTCACCACCACCTTCTGCGCCGCAAGTTTTCGCGCGCCGCGCGAGAATGAAAATGTCATCACAAGCGGCAAAGCCTCCGGCACCACGGACACCGCGAGCGCAATGGAAAAAATGATAAGTTCAATCGTTTTTGCTTCCGGCCCCTTCAGGAGCAGATTCAGCAAAAACACGCCTCCGAGCGTTACAAGCACAAGATACAGAATAAACGTGCTCAAGCGCGCAATATGCTTTTGGAATGCGCTCTGCCGGCTCGTGCGCGCGATAAACCCGGCAATGGATCCCACGTTCGTCATTTTTCCCGTGGCATACACAATCCCCTCGCCTTCGCCCTGCACAACCACGGTGGCCGCAAACCCCAAATTCTTGGTCAATGCGTTTGCCCCCTCTTTGAGGCTCCGCGATGTTTTCTCCACCGGAAATGCTTCACCGCTCATGGTAGACTCGTCCACCGCCAAATGCCGCGCAGAAATAATTCGCATGTCCGCGGGAATCACATCCCCCGCGCGCAAAAGCAAGATATCCCCCGGCACAAGCGCCGTCGTCGGAACAATCTCTTCATTCCCTCCCCGCCGCACGCGGGATGTGGGAACGATAAGATCGCGAAGCCGACGCAAGGTTTTTTCCGACCGGTACTCCTGAAAAAACCCGAGCGCGGTGTTCAGCGCGATAAAAAACAAAATAAACAACGCATCAAACTTTTCATGCAAAAGCCACGCAAACAATGCCGCTGCCGCGAGCAAATACATGAACGGCGACGCCAACTGCCTCACCAGAATGCGCCGCCAAGGATTTACATAATTCGAGAGCGTATTCCCCCCATATTTCTTGAGCCTCGCCGCCGCCACTTTTGGATCAAGGCCCTGCTCCGGTTTTACCCCAAACTCGCGGAAGATTTCCTCCGCTTCCATAAAAGCCCTCGCGTGTATTTCCATGAAACGCTACAAAGGAGTATAGCATCGGGATTTTGAAAGTAGGTAAAAAAAATTATGAATGATGCCACCACGCTTCAAACTTTCCAACAAGTGCCGTAAGTATCCCTAACGAAAAAACAAGAATCCCTAATCCTGCTATCGGGTCTCTCAAACCACGCATATTGAATGAAGGAAAAAAAATGAATACTCCGAAAAGCATGAGTATCCACCCAAGCAACTGTGTAAATTTCCATGTCTTACTCGTTTGTTCGATGAGCGTAGGTTGCTTTATGTGTTGAGCACCGATCGGATTGCCACAATTCGGACATGCTGTGGCTTTATCTGAAACCTCCCGGCCACATTCAGAACAGTTTATTAAGGTCATAACGTCATTGACATGAAATACTCTCAAGAGAGTTATAATATAGCGTGAACAATTCAAGTGTACCGTTTTTTTCTTCCGTAACAAGGAAAAATAAAAACCGTCATTATTTGACGGTTTTTTATGGCTCGGGGGCCTGGGCTCGAACCAGGATTCACGGTTTTCCCTCACGTTTCGTCATTTGTGTTCTGCGCTCGGGGGCCTGGGCTCGAACCAGGATTCACGGCTTCAAAGGCCGCTGTCCTACCATTAGACGACCCCCGAGCGCAAAAAGCAATCATTTCGACGAAACGTTTCGGGACAGGCGCCGGATGCTGTCCTACCATTAGACGACCCCCGAAAGGTTGGTATGACGGGGCGCTTAGCGCCTAGCGAAGCGTTGCGAGAATACATGATCATGGACTCTTTTTCAAGGGGGAAGTACGTGGTTGCGTGGTTGCGTGATTGCGTAGAAAAACAAACTATTCGCGACTCGGTTCCCCCTACGCAGCGACGCCACTGTGTACGCCGCAACCCGTTATCCCCTCCACACCGCAAATGCGATATACGCAACATAGAGGATCAGAAAAATAATGCCCCGTTTGCGGCCGAGGGTATGACGTGCGGCAACCGTTTGCGGAGCGCGGAGGAAGCGGCGGACGAACAATGATATGAAAAGCAAAAGAGATGCGGCAACGGCCACAAGGACGTCGAAAGAACTTGACGTATCGAATGGCAGGGGGCGGATAAGGGCGCTCACGCCCAGAATCCAAAAAATATTGAAGATGTTGGAACCGACGACATTGCCGATGGCGAGATCGGCTTTGCCTTTCCGGGCGGCGGCAATGGACGTAACGAGTTCCGGAAGCGATGTGCCGAGAGCTACCACGGTAAGACCGATAAGGGCATCGCTCACCCCCACAGAAGACGCAAACGCGGTAGCGGCGTCAACCGTTATTTTCCCGCCAAGCGTAAGCGCACCTATGCCGAGACCGACCAAGCCGATGGATGCCGCGAACGGAAATTCCTCCGGTTTCGGCGCCTCTCCCTCCACTTTGCTGATACCGAATGTGTAGTACAGGAAGATAATGAAAAAAGCTAAAAAGACAAAGCCGTCAATGCGGTCCAAAACATTTACGGCGGCGCCGGCGAGAAATGCGTCATTCGACATGACCCAAAGCAGAATCATGGCGAGAAAGGCCATAGGAATTTCTTTCCATACGGTATTCTCTTTCACCGCAAGCGATCGAAAGACGGCCGTTGCGCCGAGAATAAGCAGGATATTCGCAATATTGGAACCAACGACATTGCCGATGGCGAGCCCCGTGCTTCCCGTAACGGAAGAAAGAATATTCACGATAAGCTCCGGCATGGAGGTGCCGAAGGCTACGACGGTAAGCCCGATCACGATGGCCGGAATACCCCAGCGCGCGGCGATGGACGAGGAACCGTCAACAAGCCAGTCCGCGCCGCGGACCACGACATAGAGTCCAATCAAGAGCGCGCCGAATACAAATATCACGGGAATGCCCTGAAGAGGATTGGTGAGGAAAAAAGCGGAAAGAGACATAGGGCTGGGGCTCATCAGGTCTCGGGTTACGGGAAAATCATCGCTGGACGATTTTGGCAATTGGCACAAGGGCAAAGGGAACGGGTTTCGGGGCGCACGGCTTACAGACTACGAACCTACGATCTTACGGACCCAAGGGCATGGGGCAAAGGGAAACAGTTACGGGGTTCGGGTAGAATTATGCTCCCCTACGCAACTACGTACTCTTTCCCCCCTACGCCCTACGCACTACTCATGAATTCTCTCGCGGCTTTGTCGTAGAGCTTCTTCAGGTCTGCGCGCGTTTTTTCTTCTGCGCGGTTGGTAGCGGCTATCCCCTCTTCCAAAAATGAATCCCAGGCGGGAAGATTGCCAACCGGAGTTTCGGAAAGGGCGACGAGCAGGGTAAAGAGTTCGGCGGCATTGAACGGCAGGCGGAGCAGACGGTTCCAGTACGGAATATATTCATTCGAAAGCGGTACCGTAGCCACACGATGATGATTCGCCCAAAGATGAAGAGCGTCGGCGAAACGACGGTCATGCGTCCGGACAGGCTTTACGCCCGGCACGGAAATGCCGCGCGCCTGCCAGTCCCGTACGAACGGACCGATCAACTGTTCTCCCGAGCCGGCAAGCGATGCGCACAAAAACGCGCCATCCTCGCAGACGATTTCTCCGAGCAATTCACGGCCGTCGTCGAAGAGCAGAATGATCATAGGGATTCATGCGCCTCGCGAAGACAGCGTTCGAGACGATGAAGTTCGGCATCGGACATGTTCGGCAAGCGCGAGCAGAGCCGATCCATCGTCTCTTCGGCATTCCGCAACAGTTGACTCGCGGCAGACATGGAAAGACGGTCGCGTCCGATGCGCCATGGCAGGAGCTGATTCTCGAGAAGTACGCAGTCATAAAAAGCTTCCACGGTTTTGGGCGGCACATGATGAAGGACGCGCTCTTCGCTCCAGAGCGGTTCCGGCGCCATATCCGCCGGCTCGAGAAGTCCGCTCACATACATCTTAAGCCACCCCGGAGGAATTCGATGAGGGAGCGCGGCGAATTCCCGCTCCCATGAGTCGGAACGGATCCCCGAATGTTCGCGCCGCCGTTGAACTTCTTTGGCGAGCGAAGCCATAAACCGTTTTGCTTCTTCGGTAAGCGGCGCGCGCGTTCGAAGCAAAGATTCGACCTCTTTGCGCGCCGCAACACGATGCTTCTGCCGTATCTCTTCCGCCTTGTCCGCCAGATTCCTCGCTTTGGCTATGACAGCGCGAATTGCCGCCGTTTCCCCTCCTTTCTGGCGCTTCAATGCGACAATAAGGGGCTCTGCGAAAGCGGGGACGGTCTGCGGCATGCGGGAAACGGATCGTGTACTGCGGGCCGTGCGGGATGTCGTATGCGAAACGTCCGCCGGTCGTTGGATGCGGGATACGGACCTTGCGTTATGGGTCTTGCGTTTCGAAACACGGGACCCTTTTCCTGATCCCCGAGACCCCCCGCCCTTTGCCCTCGTCTTCACAGCCATATTAACGCTTTAAATATTTCCCGACCGCGGCCCAGCTCGTAACGATGACAATCAGGGCAAGCCCGCCTCCTTCAATCAACAGCAGGAGCGGCCAATTTCCCGTAAAATACGATGCGAGCCCGGGATCAGCTCCGTCATAGAGCGGCGTGAGAATGGGATTCATCCAGGCAATACCGATACCGACGAGGAGGCCGGTAATCACCATGGCGAGAGCGGCGAGAAAAAGCCCCTGCAATACAAAAGGGGCACGGACATACAGCGAGGATGCTCCCACGAGGCGCATAATGCCGATTTCCTCGCGTTGGGTGTAAATGGCCACGCGCACGGTATTGAACACAATGAGGATGCCGATAAGCGCAAAGACGATAATAAGCGCGGTCCCTGCCCAGCGCACCTGTTCGGACAGGGCGTGCACGCGGGCAATGGAATCCGCGTGGTCGTCATAGGTGCGGGATTCAATGGCGTCGGCGAACTGGGGATTCTTGAGGGTTTCAATGATGAAAGGATAATTGGACGTGTCATGCGCCTGAATGCGCAGGGTCGCGCCGAGCGGATTCTCTTCAAGCTCGCCGAGCGCCTGCAGAATTTCCGGGTCATTCGCATGCCGTTCGCGGAACATCTCGAGCGATTGATCCGCGGGAATAAGCTCGACGGCCCGTACTTGGGGAAGCCCTTCAATAAAAAAACGCGCCTGCCGCACGAGCGCGTCATTGGCATCGCGCTTAAAAAAAACGGTGACGTCGATTTTATCTTCCAGAATGTTCACGGCGCGGCTCAAAAGCGCGTTCACGCCAATCAGCAGATTCACCGACGTCAGTGCGAGAATAAGCACCATTACCGTGGCAATGCCGAGCCATGCGTTCCGGATAATATTCTGGAATGCCGCTTTGATCACCCGCGCCCCATTGGTGAAATATTTCATATCAGCCAAGCTGGTATTTTCCGTGCTTATGATCAGATACGACTTTGCCGTCCGCAAGCGCGATGACGCGTTTCCGTAGCGCATTCACGACCTCGCGATTATGCGTCACAAGTACCACGGTAGTGCCGATTTCATTGATTTTCTGCAAAAGGTCGATGATGTCCTGCGTATTCAAGGCATCAAGATTTCCGGTCGGTTCATCCGCGAGCAGAACTTTTGGCCGATGCACGAGGGACCGCGCAATCACCACGCGCTGAGCCTCGCCGCCGGAAAGCTGCTGCGGATAACGGCGATCTTTGTCTTCCAGACCGACAATGCGGAGCACCTGTGGCACAATGTCGCGGATGCGCTTTCCGGGCTGTCCGGCAACCTCGAGCGCAAACGCCACGTTTTCGTATACGGTTTTTTTTGGAAGAAGTTTGAAGTCCTGGAACACCGTCCCGATTTGGCGGCGCAAGAGCGGAACCTCGCGCCTTCGGATACGAGTAATATCCCAGCCGCCGATTTCAATGGTGCCGCGCGACGGACGCTCTTCCGCGATCAAGAGCTTCGCGAGCGTGGTTTTTCCGGCGCCGCTCGCCCCCACAATGGAGACGAATTCCCCCGGTTCAATGCGAAGACTAATATCATTCAGGGAATGAATGTTCGGCGGATAAATTTTCGAGACGTTTTTAAGATTGATCATGAGAGCAGGAGGTAGGAAGTGGGAAGTGGGAACATGTTCTATGTTCTTCCACCCTACTCCCCACTTCCTACTCCCTACTTCCTGTTTACCACTTCCATGGCGGCGGCGGGAGTTCGTCCGCAAGGGCGTAGACCGGGTCTTCCGGCTTTACAAGATCAACGACGACGCCCAAAACGCCGCCGCGCGGATTGCCAATACGGTCGAAGGCAACATAGTCAAGATCGATGACGCGGTCGGGATGTACGCTTCGATCCGGACCCCAGTCATTCACGGTCACGACGGTAAAGGTGTTCGGATCGTCGGCGCGCGCGACGCGAAGACGCGTCCCTTTGGGGACATCCGGAGACGCGGCGCACAGACATTCTTTATAGCGATACCAGGAAGCAATGCCGTATCGCATAATGCCGCTGCGATAGGCGGGCGCATACACGGCTTTGTTTGCCGCGGCTGTCCGCATGGTTACGTGCTCTCCGGAAAACGCCGCCGAAACCGTATTCACCGATGATGACAGAACTCGCACCTCCGCCTGTTCGCCGGATTCGGGCGGCCGGAGCGCCTTAAACGTAAGCGTGAACATTCCAGCCGGCGATATTGCATCGTCCGATTCGAATTCAATTTCAAGCCCCCAGCTTGCTTCAGTCTGATCCGCCTCCTGTCCCCCGCGCGTACGCGTGAGCGTGAGCGTGGTGGGTTTTAGAAGCGCTCGTTCGTCCCAGGCAAGCACGGCCGCGCCGCCAAAGGCGTCCATGGTCACGGGTCTGCCCACAAACCCCTGATCAAGCATGAGAAATACGCGCTCATCCGTATAGGTAATCCCATCTGCTCCGGTCGCTTCCTCGTTCATCGATTCTTGCACAGTCAAAGCCGCCTCAAAATCCGCTGAAGAAAGGCTGATATCCGCGGAAGCGAAGACGGTTTTGTGTTTGTCGTCAAGCGTGATATTGATGGAACCCGACGGGGACAGCGCCTCCGCGTTTTCAAAAGATATGCGCACGCGATCGCCGTCCACATTCAGCGTCACATTCGTAGGGGCCTGCAGCGTATTCGCATCCCAGTCCACCACAAGGCGATTCTGAAACACCGAAAGCTCAACGGGTCTGCCCACGAATCCCTGATCAAGCATTAGAAAAAGAGTTTCTCCCTGGCCTTCCGCCGCATTGACGGCAAACGGGCTAGCCAGTAGAATTGCGCACACAATAGAAGGGTTAACCCACCGCATAGAACGCAGTTTAAAGGAAAAGAACGAGAAGGCCAAGGGTACGCGGGTCTTGGGTTATGGGTCGTGAGGAATATTTCCGCGAAACCTTTTAGGTAGGCGGCGTATGATCCACAACCCAAAATTCACAACCCATAACCCACCCGCGGGTATCGTATAGTGGCTATTATGAATGCTTCCCAAGCATTAGAGAGGGGTTCGATTCCCCTTACCCGCTCCAGGCCAGCTTAGCTCAGCGGTAGAGCAATGCTTTCGTAAAGCAGAGGTCCCGGGTTCAAATCCCGGAGCTGGCTCCATACAAAAACCGCGTCCGACGGACGCGGTTTTTGTAAATCAACGTTATTCAAAGACGAGGAAGGAGAAAGGAAGGGCCGGCATGCCGCGCCCCTCCTTCCCACTCCCTGCTCCCCGACCCTCCTCCTGCACGACACCTGCCCGATAAAAAAGCCCCGCCATGTATGCGGGGCTTTTTCGTATTCGTCATTCACATGACTCACGACCGTACGCAGATTCGTCATTCATCACGACATCCCGCCTGATGGAGGCATATTGCCGCCTTCGTGATGCCCGCCTTCGTGATGAGCAGGCGTCTCTTCCTTCTTTTTCATATCCCCGACACTGATTTTGCACGTCTTGCAGTTCTCCTTCATGAGCATCATGACCGCAGCCACGCCCACGAGTACATAGACGAGCCGCTCAACGAGCGGAAGCCCGCCGAGGATTGCCGCGACGAGATTGAACTTAAAGAGCCCGACAAGGCCCCAATTAAGCGCACCGGCGAGAACAAGGACCCAGGATGTTTTATGGATCCCGCACATCTTGTGCATCATAACGATTCTGTCATTAAGAATGAAAAGTATCGTTTACATATCATAGCTTAAAGAACCTGGGGGTTTCGTCAAGAAAAGGCATGGATAAAAGAGCGGGGCAAAGGGCAAAGGGCAAAGGGAACGGGGTTCGGGGAGAATTATACCCATACGCAACTACGTACTCTTCCCCCCTACGCAACCTCATTCCCGTTTGCCTCTCCAAAACCCGCCCCGTACAATCCTCGCATATGAATCTCGATACACTGAACCAAGACGAACTCTACAATGAGCTTGAAGACCTTGCGCGTCGCCAGGGTGTGACCTCACAGGACATGTGGAATGAACTCGTAGACGAAGTGATTGATAGCCATTTCAATATCGGCGAACTCGAACAGGATCAGGATCTCATCGGTCTCCGCGATGATCTTCGGGCCAAATGGGACGTGTATCAAAGCGAATCCGGCGAAGAAGTTCAACCTCTCAATGAAGACCCGCATACATTAAAGCGATAGCCGGGTTACGTGGAGATTGTAGATGATAGCTTTTGGCAATTGGGAATTGGGAAAAGAGGGCAAAGGGCAAAGGGCAAAGGGAACGGGTCTCGGGTTATACAGGGAGTGGGTTACGGGTTATTGGTTGTGGGGTTCGGGTTACGGGGCTCATGGCTCACGGCCACCCCTCCACTCCCTACTCCCTGCTTCCTCTCCTCCCTTCCAAGCTTACCAACGCATATACCTCACGACATCCGGACGCTGAAGCCGTTCGTTCAAATATGTCTCGAACGCATTCGGGTCTCCCCCATGATCCGCGGCGAAAGACCCGGCGAGTTTTTGCGTGAGGAGTGCTGGCCGGACCATATGAGTAAGAAAGTCTTCCCTGGTCCAGTTGTAATTCGTTGCAAGAAATGCATCCAAATCGGACTCGGTTTTATCGGCAGGAATAAACATCCGTACAGCCGCGTCGATTTCCGCCTGACTCAGCTGAATGCCGCGAAAGCCGGCGGCCTCGAAAACGGCAAGTTCGCGCAGACGCCGCTCAACAACCTGCTGCAGATCCTCGGCCGTGACATCGCGGTTCGCCTGAAGCGCTACTGCTTCTTCCGAGGCTAAAAACGTTCGCAATGAATCCGCATCTTTCAGATACTCGCGATAATATACGCGTTCGCTTCCAAGCTTGGCCGCAGGAATGGGGAGAATATCCGCCATCCGCCGTACCAGAGGACCGTCCCAGTGGCGGGCATACAGCCCTATAGAAAGAACGAAAAAGAACATGGCTGCCAAGGCTCCGACCGCAAATAGCGCAACGGCCGGCAATACCCATCGTCCCCGCAAAAATGACATCATAGGGCTAAACGGTCAGGCTGGAAAAAATAATAATACCACTGAAGAGGGTTCGGATAGTCGATTTCGGGTCGTTCGGCGATTACGTCGAGCGCGACCGCGGAATTCCAGCTACCCGTTGCGGAGAGGCCGTTCAATACTACCACATGCTCGCCCGGCTGTTTTAAACCAAGGCGTTTTCGCGCCTCCACCTCCATACGTTCCGGCGATTGCAGCGTTTGAGCGATTTCAAGAAGGCGTTTGTTCCTGCCCTCGAGTTCCGATGCCTGCGCTTCGAGCGCCTGAATTTCCTGATCCACCTTCCAGCCGCGATAGCTTTCCCGGACCGTTGCGACTCCAAGCACAAATGCAATCGCAAGACTGCCGATCAAAATAACCGGCCATCGTCGGAATCGCGCGAATGCTTCAGGGAACCTCATGCTCGTCGTCCAGCGGCTTCAGTCTGGCAGAATCGTCGCCGTATAATTTTTTAATGGCAATGTCGCGATCCTGCGCCTTCAGCGACTGCTCCACGCGTGACAATTCTCCGTCGTCCATGTTTTCCAAACGCGCCTGCAAACGCGACAATGTCTGCTTTGGTTCTTCAGGTGCCTTCCGATCTGCGGACGATGCCCCGGAACGTCCTCCGGATCGAAAAATCAACTCATTAACGAGCTTATGCGCCTCCTGTGGATGAGAAATATAATCGGCGCTGATGACATTGGCGGCCGAAATCGTCAGGCGGCCGAAATGCATGAGATTCTGCAGAATACCTTTCTGCTCCCATTTGGCGTCCCAGATATTCGATCCGCTGATTTCAGTCACGGAGCGGTTGAAGACGCCGCTTTGTTCAACAGAAACCACTCGAAGCGTGGTGAGAATAAGCACACTCCCGTCCCAGATGAGAAGGTACCGAATCGCCAAAAAAATCCCCACGCAAACGAGGACGAGGAAGACGAGAATGCCTGCCGGGCCGGTACGGAAGAGCGGGAACAAAAAAAAGAACGGAACCACGATAAGAAGCAATGCCAGCGTCAGCCGCGGAATCAGAAAAATAACATGCTTTTTGGCGAGCAACAGAAGATCCTCTTCTTTCTGGAGCACGATAACGTTTTCGAGCTTGAGCATGCCGGGCTATTGTAGCGCAGAAGGGCCGTCCGGTGCAGGTTCCCTGTGTTTCCCTCCTGCGTCTTCTGCTGATATGGCGGTATGGGCGAGCTCTTGAAGCGCCTTCCGCGCGGCTTCACGGTCATCCCACGGAATTTTCTTCCCGTGCGCCACAGCCATAACCGGCTCATTCCCCTTTCCCGTAAGAAGCACCGTATCCCCCGGAAGGGCGATACCGACAGCCTTCCGAATCGCATTCATTCTGTCGGGAATGCGAAACAGCGATATTCCCTCTTTGGCGCCGGCGATTATGCCGCCTTCCGCCACCTGATCGATAATTGCCTGCGGGTCCTCGTCATACGGATCTTCATTGGTCACAATGGTAATGTCGGCGCGACGCGCGGAAAGCTCGCCGATGCGAACGCGGCGCGCTGTATCGCGACCGCCTCCGGCGGATCCTGTGACGTGGATGATTCGTCCACCTCCGCGAATCCGATCCGCATAATCAAAAAGTTTCTCGAGTGCGGCCGGCTCATACGCATAATCCACGATCACGCGGAATGGCTGGCCTTCATCCACGCGTTCAACACGTCCGGGCATGCCGGGGACGGAGGCGAGTCTCTCTGAAATGCGTTCGCGCGGAATGCCAAGCGCTTCCGCCGTTGCCACGGCGGCAAGGGCGTTTTCAACCATCACGCGCCCGGGAATATGGACCTTGAACGGCACCTCTCCGACCGTAAACGAAACGCCATCCTCGCGTTCAATGATATCGCTCGCCGCCACGTCGGCTCCTTTCACGGTTCCATACCAGACGACGCGATCGAATCCGGGCACGACGAAATCCTCGGCATGCGCGTCATTTTTGTTCAGGACTTCGATATGGGGAATCGCCTCTCCCTCAAAAAATTTCGGCGGTAAGGACGCCGTATGGCAAAATAATTTTTTTTTCGCTCGTTTATACGCCTCAAAACTTCCATGCGCTTCAATATGCTCGGGCGTGAGATTGGTGAACACGCATGCATCATAGGCAATCTCCCGATGCCGATGCTGAAGTATGCCCTGCGAGGAGGTTTCGACGACGGCATACCAGCACCCCTCAGACACCATGCGACGAAGGAGTTTTTGCAAGCGGAAACGTCCGGGCATGGTCATTTTGGTGTCATTGACCCATTCGTGATTCCCGACTTTAAACAGCGCCGTGGTGGTACAGCCTGTTTTTGCGCCGCCGGCCTCCAGCGCTTTCGCCAGAAGATATGACGTGGTGCTTTTTCCGTTCGTGCCCGTGACGCCGATCACAATGAGCTTTTGGCTCGGATGCCCATATAAAACGGCCGCAATTCTGGCCAAAAAACGGTGATATGAATCCAGTACTCCCTTGGGAAGCAGGCGGCGTAGCAATTCGAGGAAAGCGTGCATGGCGCTGAGGTTAGCCAACAATTCGACTCACGTCGAGAGCGGATCTTCGTGCTAGTATGAACGCCATGACGGAACAATGGAAAGAACTCGCCGTCCAAGGAGCCCTTGTTGCAGCGATCCTTGGAGCCCATTTCCTGAATGCCGGCCCTCTGATTATGGGCTTTTTGAGCATATTCGCCATGCTCACGCAGGGATATGCCCTAGGCCCGCGCCTCTTACGCAACCCAAGCGCCTTGCTTGGAACCGCCTGGGGATTCCTCGCGACGCTTGGCATGCTCATGCTGACGCGCGGAGCCCTGTTTTATGCCGGCATGCTTCTTGACGGCCCGGGGGAGGCTTTGGCCCTCGCAATAACCCTGATCGCCGGAGGAGTATGGTTGTCCATATGCCGCGGGCAAAAAACAGCCGGTCAGAAGATCCATGAACCGCTCGACAAAGAGAAAAGCATCCTCTCCGTCCTTGCCATATCGCTCTCCGTCTTCGCCGCCGCGCTCATCGGCTGGGCAGCATTCCGCTCGGGAACGACGAATGCCATACGGACGCCGTGGCCTTTGCTCCCGTCCTGGGTATTGCCGCTTATCGCGCTTCAATGGACATTCGCCCTTGCATCCGCATGGCGTATACGCCGCACCGTGATTTCTGCCGTTCAGATCGGTTGTGCCATGGCAAGCACCGCGCTGCTCGCTCCCCTCCTGTATCGCATCGGCTACGGTTTTGACGGATTCCTGCATGTCGCCGGCGAACGCGTGCTCCTTGCAACGGGCACGCTTCTGCCGAAACCGCCGTACTACATGGGGCAATATGTGTTCGTCACATGGCTTTCGAAACTCATGGATTTCGACGTGGCATCGGTGGATACATGGCTCGTGCCTGCCGCAGCCGCCGTCCTCATCCCCGCCGCGCTCGCGCTCGTGATCGGCCGGGAACGGCAAAAGGCCGCCATGCTTCCCGCGCTCATTCTTATGCCGCTCTCCGCCTTCGTGGCAACGACACCGCACGGATTCGCGAGCGTGCTCGGGATTGCGGCGCTCCTGCTCTGCATTCGTACGGAAGAACGCATGAATTCGCGCAGCCTTCCGCTAATCTTCGCGCTCTGGGCGCTGCTGACCCACCCCCTCGTGGGCCTGCCGGTTCTCGTCTGCGTGTTCATGGCCATTGTTTCGGAATCCGCGCTCGCAAAGCCATGGCGCATTGCCGCCTCCGCCATGCTGGCGATTACGGCGGGATTCAGCGTCCCGCTCGTATTCGGAGCTGCAACGGCATTCGGTTCCGGCGCCGGCGTGTCGTTTCACCTGTCCGAGCTCACAAAGCCGGAAATCTGGAGCGGCCTCATGGCTTCATGGGTGCCCTGGGTCGGCAACCGATATGCCCTATGGGCGGAAACCTCGGTGTGGGCCGAAAAACTGCTTCCATGGATTACCATCCTCTTTGCCGGCCTTGGAACATGGAGAGCGACAAAAAGCTCCCGGAATACAGCCGTTTCCAATCCTCCATGGTTTCTCGCCGCCGGCGCCGCCGTCCTTGCGGCCGTGGTGCTGAAAGGCGCCGGGGATTTTTCATTTCTCATCGATTATGAAAAAGGGAATTATGCAGACCGGCTGTTTCTGGTGGCTTGGTTCCTTCTCCTGCCGGCGGCCGTCCCCGAACTCGGACGATGGCTTTGTAAAGCCCGCATGGCCCGGCTTGCATCGCGCTGGGCCGTACTCGCCTCCGTGGGCATTCTCGCGGCCGGCATGAGTTATGCGAGCCTGCCCCGCCACGATGCCGTCACTCCAAGCCGGGGATGGTCCGTGGGATACGCGGACATCGAAGCCGTACGTCTGATTCATGAAGACAGCGAAGGACGACCCTACACCGTTTTGGCGAATCAGAGCGTAAGCGCGGCTGCCGTCCGCACATTTGGGTTCCTGCGATATCACGATGACGTCTTCTTGTATCCCATTCCCACCGGCGGCGAGCTGTATAAACTATTCCTTCGCGCCTCCTATGAGGGTCCGGAACGCGAGGTCATGTCTTTGGCGGGCGCGCTTGGCGGTTCGCGTTTGGTGTACTTCGTCGTGAATGACTACTGGTGGAAAGCGAATGAACTGTCCGAAGCGGCCGAAGCGTCGGCGAATCGGTCATTCCTCATACGCGACGGAGCCATCCGCGTATTCCGCTACGATCTCGATATTCCCGCGCAAAGCGATACGAGCGCAGTAAAATAGCGCTCCGGATCGTGGCGTTCTGCGCGTTTCCGTATGGCGATGGATGCGGCTCGCCATGTTTCCGGCGATTGCAACAGCCGAAGGATGCCGGAAGCGATATCCGCTCCGTTTCCCACGGGACATCCGCTCCCCTCGAGCGTTTCCGTGGTTCCGCCCACATCCGCCGCGACCACAGGCGTGCCTTCGGCCATCGCCTCGAGAAGAATGGTCTGCTGATTTTCCAAAATGCGCGATGGCGCAATGAGAATATCCGCCTGCGCGATCTCGCGGCGCGTATCCTCTGGCGAAAGCGCTCCCTTCAACGAGAAACGGGTATCGCCAAGCATCTCTGCGGCACCGCGAAGCGGTCCATCGCCCACCACGACCAATGAACCAATCGCTTCCCGGTTGAATGCCCGGCCGAGTTCTAGAAAAACAGGGTAGCCCTTGTCATCAGAAAGGCGTCCGACATACACGAGCGCGGCAGGCGTACGGAGGGATCGTGTCCGCTCCGGTCCCCTATCGATGGGATTCGGCAGGATCTCTTCCAGGTTGCCGCGAAACCCGTATTGCCGATGCCACTCCAAAAGCCAAAGCGTGGGGCTTACGAGCGCGTCCGGCGGGGACTTCCATGCACGTTTGCGATATGCCGCCCAATACGAACGCCAGAACCTGCCGGGAAGCGCGCGCACCTTGTCCGCGCGCAATTGCCCTGACGGCTCCGTGAGCTGAATATCATGCAGAATATGAAGCCACGGCACGCCTTTGGCCTTGATCGCGGAAGGCGTTCCGAATCCGCAGCCGGTCAGATTATGCGTGATCAAGACGTCCGGCTTCCATGCAATAACATCGTTCACAACGTCTCGATGCTCTCCGATGTCCTCGAGCAGATGGAAGAAGAGCCTCCGCAAAGCGGACATGCGGGAGAGTGATGAAAAACGGGACGGAAAGCGCTCGGCAGGAATTCGGAAAGCGGTGAGCGGTAAGCGGCGTTCATCTCGTATTTCTTCCCGCTTCCCGTTTTCCGCTCCCCCTTCTTCGTTTTCCGGACTCCATACCTTCACCTCATGCCCGCGCTCCAAAAGGCCGGCCGCCTGAACATACGCGATGCGTTCGGCCCCGCCCTTGCCGTCCGGCGGAAAGGCATTTGTCAGGATGGCGATACGCATAAGCTTCGATACACCGAGAGAAGGCTATCCACATGGCGATCCCAGTTAAAATGTTCGCGTGCGTGCCGGAGCGCCGCATCGCCGTATCGCCTGCAAAGATTCGCATCCGCAAAGAGTCTTGAAATCGCGCGGCCAAGGGCATCCGCATCGCCGGGAGGCGTTAATATACCCGTCTCTCCGTCCAAAACCACAGTTCTCACGCCGGGAAGGTTCGAAGCAATAACCGGTATGCCGCAGGCGGCCGCTTCCGCGGCCACGAGGCCAAAGGCTTCCGCGCCGTTCGTGGACGGAAACACAAGCATATCCATGCTCCGATATGCCGGCCCCAAATCCTCCGGCATAAGGCGACCGACAAAATGGCAGCGCGACGCAACGCCGAGTTCCCGAGCCTTTGCCTCGTATATCACCCTTCGATTGCCGTCGCCGACCAAAAGCGCATGCACGTCTGTGGAAAGCGCTTTCATGGCTTCGAGAAGGACGGGAATGCCTTTAAAGGCATGCGCCATATCCATGCCGCCGACGAACCCGACAAGCGAAGCCTGTTCCGGTATGCCGTGCGCATGCCGGAATGCGCGGGATTCATGCGGATCCGTTCGCGGATAAAACCGTTCCGTATCTACGCCGAACGGATTTTCGATGACCCGATCGGGGTGAGAACGGACGAACGATGCGATGGAAGATTGTGTTGCGTAATCAAGGGAGGACACGAATACGGCGCGCGAGGCCAAGAGTATGGCCGGCTGCGCCAAAAGACGATACATATCGAAAAGCGTTTGGAGGAAAAATCCGCCGGTCGCGTCCATGTGGAATGTCATTACAAACGGTTTCCGTTTCCACTGGCAATATTGCGCAACTTTTTCCGCCGTTCCGAAAAACGGATAGTGCAGGTGAATGATGTCCGCTTCGTTCATGATGCTATGCATGCTCCCGCCGAGCGCCGCCGCATTGCCGTAACGGATGAACGCGGGAAGACGCGTAATGTGGGATGCGGATGGCCCTGCGTCCTGATCCCTGCGCCCTGGGTCGACGCCGTTCTGATCGGACGCATACCCGACTCCCGATTGCCGCGTCCCTTTCGAGCCCTTCATGACGGGTGCGCAAAGCGTCGCATCCACCCCCCTCTTGTTCAGACGGGCGACTATTTCATAAGCGGACTGGCCGATGCCGCCGGTCTCGGGAGGCGCCACGCAGGAAAAGTGGATGACGTTCATAATGGAGGGGTTGCGTAGGACGTGGTTGCGTGGTTGCGTAGGGAAAAATAAGGGAAAGGATGTTTGATTTTCCTACGCAACGACGCAACCCTTGTTACCACCAAACAACAATCAACAGAAGAGCCGCATACAGCCTCATGAGCGGATTCGCCACCCAGTCGACCACGGGGCTTTCGACATCCTGATGTCCGATGGTCGCGGTAAAACGCTTGAGGATCTGCCGGTCGGAACGAACGCGAAGCGCCTGCGCATGCCGTCGGCCGGCCAAGACCGAAGACCATGAACCTTTTTTGAAAAACCATGCCGCAGCTTTGGCTTTTTCTTTTACGAATCCGCGCAAGAGCGCGAAGAACCAGATCGCAAGCTCGATGCCGATAAGAAGCGGCGCGAGCACGACAAGCGTCGGCAGCCGATAATTGTAGAGCATGACGATAGAGCGATTCCGCTCCATCCAATACCATTTGGCGATGGAACGCGAAAATTCATAACGGTGTCGGAGCACACTTTTCGGCGCGAGCACATTTTCATAGCCCGCAAGAAGCAATCGCCAACCCAGATCGAGATCTTCGTGATACGCGAACAGCATTTCGTCGAGATAGCCGACCTTCCGGAGCGCGTTCATGCGGTACAGCACGCCGGCCCCGGATGCATAGCCGATAGGCACGACGGACGTCGGCGCCTCCGACACCGGCCGCGTATAGGCATTGCAGTATCCAAATCCGGCGATATGAACGACATTCCCCGTGGAGTTGATGGTGTCCGGATCCTGCATGAGTACTATGAGCGACTGCACGGACCCTATGCTCGAGTCTGCCTCCGCCGCGGCAATGGCCTCGCGGAGCGTTCCCGGCTCAAAAGCCGCATCATGATTCAAAAGATAGCAGTAGTCCGCCGATGATGCGCGCATAACAAGATTATTCCCGCCCGAAAATCCGAGATTCGTTCCGGGTTCATGGAGAATAATGCGCGGCCATGCCGGATCGGGATGCGACAGACGCCGTTGTACTTCCTCCCCCGCCCCGTCCGGCGAGGCATTGTCGACGATATGGACGGTACAGGCATCGCGCGGATAGTCGAGCGTCGTGAATCCCGCGAAAAGCTCGTCCAAAAAAGGAAGGCTCTTCCAGAGCACCACGATGACGTCAACCTTCGGAACGGATTTATGATCGTTCATGCTTGTCGAGATCGCGGAGCGCGTCCCGCCGCACAAGATCCGTCAATTTTTTTTCCAGACCGTCGACGGTGATGAACAGCTTAAAGACGAGAAAAAATAATGCAACCACGGACGCATATAGCACCAAATCCACGCCGCGACCGACGCCGAGCAAGTTTGCGATCGTCGTGGTGGTGTTCGGAAGAAGAATGACAATAGCCGCAATAAGCCATACGGCGCTCCAGAGCACGGCTTCGTGAATGCGAATGACGCGTTCGCGCGCCCGTTTCCATGTGAGCATGACGGCGACCGCGAGGGATGCAATAAGGAGAATCTGTATCGGCATATTATTTTTCGGTTCCGCGGATCAGAAGTTCCCATAAAATCCGGAAGGCAGCCCCGAAGGACTGGCCTTTTGCCAGCGTATCTTTTGTATAACGCACATGCACGGGCACTTCCGCCCAGCGTATATCGGCGCGCGTGGCCAGACGAAGAATTTCCGAACAATGCGCCGGTCCGTCCTGCCGGAAATCGAGGATCTCGGCCGCATGGCGATTCATGGCGCGCGCGCCGCTTTGCGGATCGGTGACGGTATTCGGAATACCGACCGCGAAGGTATTGAACAAACGCGCCGCGTGAAAATACGCCTTGCGGACCCACGGCATGCCCGTAGGTTCTTTTCCCAGAAAGCGCGAACCGAATACCACATCTGCCTTGTCGTCGAGGATGGGTTTCAGGAGTTCCGGGATCATGGCCGGATCATGCTGGCCGTCCGCATCCACATGCACAATAATGTCCGCGCCCAAACGGAGGGCCGCGATGCTTCCGGTTTTCAGCGCCGCGCCCTGGCCGCGGTTCAAGGCATGGCGAATCACCATGGCGCCGGCAAGCGCAGCTTGCGCCGCAGTGTCATCGGTAGATCCGTCATCCACCACAATAACGCGGTCCGCAAATGGCAAAACCGCGCGGACGGCGGACCACACGCGCGGGGCCTCATTCCATGCCGGCAGGACGGCAATGCTCTGCATGGCAGTACCTTACGGGAAAACCCCGTTTTTTTGTAGGGTTCGGGCTTTCCGCGCGTTTTCCGGCCTGTTTCCGCATGCTAGACTATGTATCTATGCCTACCAAAAAAAGTCGCAAGCTCGGAGGCGCGAAAGCCAGCAAACGCACAAACCCGAAAACTCGCCCTCTCAACAACCTTCCCCCATGCGCCCGTCTGGATGAATTCCTCATCCGCCGCGTCGAGCATCCGGAAGAAGCGAAAAAAATTGATGCGGCAATCCGGAAAGCCTTTGAAAAAAAGGTGGCCATTTTTATTCTCGACATGAGCGGCTTTTCCCGGCTCGTCCAGCGATACGGCATTATCCACTATCTGGCCATGATCCGGCGCATGCGGAGCGTTGTGCGTCCGGCCGTGGAACGGCACGGCGGTATGGTGATTAAATTCGAAGCGGACAACTGTTTTGCGGCATTCCCGCATCCGGATGCGGCCGTGGCGGCTTCGCGCGACATTCATCACGATCTTTTTGTGGCAAATCTCGCTACGCCCGACGAGAGCGACATTTTTATCTCCATCGGCATCGGCTACGGACCCACGCTCCTCGCCTGCGACGACGTATACGGCAATGAGCTCAATCTCGCCTCCAAGCTTGGCGAAGACGTTGCCGAACGCGGCGAAGTGCTCCTCACGGAGGCGGCAATGAAAGCCTGCCGGCGCAAACCAAAAACCGTAAAACTTCCGGTCACCATGAGCGGCGTAAACATCGCCGCCTACAAACTGACGGACATCAAAGAATAAACGGGGCAAAGCGCGAAGGGCAAAGGGAACAGATTACGGGTTATGGGTGATGGGGAAGAATGTAGACAGCTATAAGCCTTTTAGCTGTTGGCAATGGGGCCGTTCAAGAGTTCTAGAATTTTAGGGTTCTAGGGTTAGGGTCTAAAGTTTTGGGTCTTTAATAAACAGCACAGGATCTACGGACTTACGAACGACAGACACAAGAGCAAGGGGAAGGGGTTCGGGGAGAATAATGCTCCCCTACGCAACGACATCCTACGTAATTTTCGCATACTGCATGGCCCAAGGCTCATGGCTCACGCCTCACGGCCAAGCCCCCTACTCCCGCTTCACGAGACCCTGTTCCCCTACTGCTGTGGTCGAAACGCAAGCAGGCTCTTATGCGCCATGGTGTAATCGATGGCTTTTTTGAGTCCGTCGTCAAGGGTCACAAGCGGAAGCCAGCTCAATTTTTCCTTGGCTTTGCTGATATTCGGAAGCCCGAGCTGGGTCATGAACAAGAGCGGTGGCTGGAAGGAAATATTGGACTGCGATCCCGTCATTTCCAGAATGCGCTGGGCCACATCCACGATGGGAATGTCCTGATCGGACCCGATATTCATGGGCCCGATGTCTTTCGGCGCCGCCATAAGTTTTATAAGCCCGTCCACGCAATCATCCACATAGCAGAGCGCGGTCCGGAATGTTTCATCCCCGTAAATTTCAAGCGGCTTATTGTCGAGCGCATTCAAAATAAAATCCGGA
>JAANMX010000342.1_pt1 | contig 63270 bp, 40 predicted proteins | sample 7279681 | NCBI WGS metagenome assembly JAANMX01 (sample SAMN14094542, study PRJNA606508) | bioreactor metagenome | isolation source: A lab-scale SPAN reactor treating ammonium-rich wastewater day 351 | place: Ireland: Galway | collected 2018-01-01
CCTCGATGACCGTGCAGGCGTCTGACCACTCCTTCAGGAGGGCGGCGCGTCGTGCGTCCAGGGCGGCGAGCCGGGCGTCGAGGTCGGCGCGGCGGCGGGCCGTCTCCTCGTCCAGGAGCATCTGCCGCTGCTTGCGCGCGTCCTCCTCGGCGGCGAGTTGTTCTCGGGTGAGAGCCTCGGCCCGCTGCTCCAGGCCGGCGAGGGCGGCGTGGGCGCCGTCGCGGACCGCCTGCAACTCGGCCACGCGCCCGCCGATGTCGCCGCCAAGAGTCGCGCGCCACCAGCGCGGCGTCCACCAGCGGTGTTCCTGCTTCGCCTGGGCGAGCGGTTCGATCGCCTCGATCTGTTCGGTCAGAGCGGCGATTTCCCGGCGGCGCTCTTCCTGCTCCCGGCTCAATCCGGCCCGCGCCTCCTCGACGCGCGCCAGGATCTCCCGGCAGGCAGCGGCCACACGAGCAAGCGCGCCCGACAGCGCCCCGACGTTGCTCCCCTCGGCGGGAGCCTGCGCGTCGTCCCGGTGGGCCTCCTGCTCCACCTCGGCGGCGGTTTCGTGGTGTCGTTGCTCGAGGGCAGCCACCTCCTCGGTCAGCCGGCCGTGATCGCGGGCCAGATCGACCAGCCGCGGCCAGCTGGCCTCTTCCTTGCGAAGGTGCTGGCAGCGCCGCTCGGCGCGGTCGCGGGCGCGGACGGCCTCGGCGAGGGCGTGTTCGCGGAGTGCCCGCACGCGCTCAGGGAGCGTGGCGGCACGCGCGGCTGGGGGGAGGGCGTCGAGCTGTTCATCGCGCCCCACCGTGCGCAGCGCGCACAGGACGTCGGACGAGGCGACCAGTTCGAGGACGCGGTCGATGGCAGCGGCGCCAGAAGCGACGAGCAGGGTGCGGTCGCCGCGGGCCGCCGTCTGGCGGACGATCTCCGCCACGACGCGCGACTTGCCGGTGCCGGGCAGGCCCTGGATCAGGCAGAGGTCGGGGGTGGACACGGCGCGCGCAACGGCGTCACGCTGCCCCTCATCCAGGTCGCGGTCGGTGAGTTCCATGACGTCCGGCCGAACCGGGGCGAGGTCGGTGCCCTGGCCCTGGAGGAGCTGGGAGAGCAGCTGCAGGCCGCGCGCGTCATCGGCTCCCGGCGGGCGCGTGCCGTTGCTGGCCCGGTCGGCGTGGCGCGGCAACTGGTGGGCGTAGAGGAAACCCTGGGTGCGCGCGAGGGACAGCAACTCGTGCTGCTGGTCGGGTGAAGCGCCGTGGAAGGCGTCTTCCCAGAGTGAGGCGCGGGGGCGGTACAACCCCGGGGACAGCCCCGGACGCGGCCCGGGCGGGGCGGTGACAGTACCCGCGGCAGGAGGGGCTACCGTGGCGGACAGGCCCGCGGGGGCTTGCCGGTCCCGTTGTGTCATCGAGAGTCCTCTGTCTGGTTCGGGCGTCGCGGGCGTCCGCCCGTGCCACCTCATGACGGCCGCACACGCAGGGGTGTGGGGGCCACGTCACCGGCTGTCATTATCCCGCCCGGTCATGGAAACTGCGCCTGGAAAATACCCGTCTTCATACCTTTTTCCACTGCCGGGATCGGGCGGCGGAGTTGTCGGGAGGAGGGAAGTCGGGGCTTTGGAATCGAATGGTCGTGCTGCCATCCTCAACAAAAGCTGGGGGCGAGCCGGGACCACCCCGGCGGGTGGGGCAGGAACTACCGGAAGGAGCGCTGCGACTGTGGCGACTTGCGCCCCTCATGGGCATCCTCGTCACCCCCGACCTAGTATAGACGGTTCATTCCGGGCAAGCTATCCGATTGTTCTTACTCTTTTCTCGACCCGGCTGCCATCAACCGTTGCGAATCGCGTGCCGGCCCGACCGTGACGGCGGTCGACGGGTTGCCAGCCGCAAGCGCGAGCGAGCGCATCTGATCGCTTGCTCGCGCTTTGCGGCCATCGCCCGCCAGCGGCACGAAGAAGAGGCAAGCAAGTTCAGGCGGTTCACTGCATCTCGACGACCTCGATGCCGATTTTGCCAAGCACGCGCAGCACCGGCAGCAGCGGGGAGAGGTCACGCCGGTTGTGCCAGCTGTGGTCCGTGACCTTCAGGTGCGTCGCCCCGACCTGTCCGCGGCCGAGCGTGGCGTCGAGCGGGAGCCACCGCCCGCGCAGCCAGACCTCGGTCCACATGTGGAACGCCATGACCGGCCGTCCCTTGACATCGGCGTAGATCAGGCCGATGGCCGTCCGCGACGGGATACCCTCGGCCCGGCACATCGCTGCCGTCAGCATCGAATACTCGGTGCAGTCCCCCTCCAGTGTACGGGCCACATGGTCCGCCGTCGCGAGTGCTTCGTGGCTGCGTGACGACATGTGGTCGTGAACCCACTTCTCGATCCGCAGCGCCTTCTTCCACGGGTCGCTCTCGGTCCCGACTGCCTTGCGGGCCAGCTGCTTCACCGTCGGGTCGGCGCTGTTAATAAAATAGGAAGTCTGGAGAAACTCGTCAGCAGCCTTCGCATCCGGGTCAGACTCCGCCGGCGGGTCGCTGGCGCGAACATGCAGCTCGAATTTTTGCCCCTTGACGTTCTTGACCTCCTGCCGGTCGTCGTTCGAGAAGGTCGTCGCCGGATCGTCGTCGCCCTTGTAAGTGACGCGATAGACGGCGCGGCTGGTGGCGTAGCCCTTCGGCAACCGCTTGTTGAGCGGCACGACCTGGGAAATCTCGGTGAGCGTGGCGGTTGGTCCCGGAGCCAGCGCCACCTCGCGTGTCGTCCGGTACAGGACCATCTGGCCCAGGCCCGGAACCTCCACCTGGGAGCGCACCGGGGTCAGATCCTCGCCGAGCCAGGCCGTCATGGTCGGCAGCTGAACCTTCTCGATCCGGTCCGGTCGCGCCTCGACGCGCAGCAGGCGCTTGCGCATCCTGCCGCCCAGCAGTTCCATCTCCTCGAACCCCTTCACCTCGACGTTGGTGGTGACGATCAGGTTCACCGTCGGCTCGAAGCTGGGGTAACTGAACTTATCGCCCGGTTTGACCTTCTTCTCCTGGAAGAGACGCTGCTGCCGGAACAGGCCGATGACGTTCTCGTCCCACGGGGCGGCCTGCATCGGCTTGCCGTCGAGCGTCAGCTGCAACTCCTTGCCCATCACCTTGCCGACGATGAGCAGGGACTTGGTAGCGCCGAGTTGCTGGCGCATAAAAACGCCGGTGACGCGGCCCGCGGGCGTCTCGTCGGTGCCGGTCAGAGCGCGCAGCTGGATGGTGTCGTTGAAGCGCTTGACGGTCAGATTCAGATCGACCGTGGTGCGGAGGATCTTGCGTCCGCCGCCGACGTCGTACTCCTGCACGGTGGTGTGGACGAACCCGGCCTTGCCACCCTGCAGGTAGGCGACGTCCCAGAGGTCGAGGAGCAGTTTCGGTTTGGTCGTCTGCGGCTGCCCCCACGCGAGGGAGGTTCCGACCAGCAAGACCACGCCGAGAAATGCGGTTCGCGCACCGTTCATGAGTCCCTCCTTCTTGTGGCGGTGAGCAGCGGGCAGCAGGCGGATAAAGCCCACGGGCCACGGCTCGTGGGCTTTGTACTGGCTACCTGCTGCTAACTGCCTTCCAATCATACCCCCTTCCAGGGGCTCACTTCTCGCGCGGACGCCGCCTGACGTAAGTTCCGGCCTGCCGCCATCGTGGACCCATCCGCGTTTAGCCAACTTGCCAGGGCCGAAAGACGACGGGATCGCGGAAGACTGGGCTGAAATAGGGGATCTGCTGCGCCGCAGCAAGGTGGCGGCCGGGGCGAGAGCGGACGCGTCGAGGCACGGCAAGGTTTGCGGGGTGCGCCGGTTCGTCGGAAGGTGCCGAAAAGTTCAAGCCTGCCGGTCGTGCGGCCGATTTCTTTCTCAGAAGGTGAGTGCGGCGCTCTCGACCGCGCACCCGCATCTGGTGCGGGCAGTGGGCGAGGCCGCCGCGCCGGCGCCTCGATGGACCGCAGGGACCGACCCGTCGCCTCCGACCGTGTGCGGGCACGCACGGAGGCGGAGACGGCCCCAGGAAGATGTGGGGAGACGATCATGGCAAAGTGGTGGATGGGGGCGGCGCTGGTGACCCTGGGGTTGGCCGGACGGGCCACGGCCCAGCCGATGCCCCCGCCCGCGCCCATGATGCCCCCCGGCGGGGCCGGTCCGGGCGGGATGTCTCACGCCCCCTTCCCCGGCGACCCGATGCCGATCGGCGGGCCGGGGTTCTGCCCTCCAGGCGGCGGCGCGCCGGAACCGGACTCGCCGTTCTCGCTGCCCAACGACGGCAGCCCCAACGCCTTCAGCAACGAGGATCCGCCTGGGTGCGGGAACACCCTCTGTTACTTCCACACCGGCTGGCTCGCCCTGCAGCGTCAGGATCTGGGCCACGGTCTGCTCGCCTGGAAGGATCTCGGAGTGAACATCCCCGGCGTCCCGAACAACGTGGACACCGGCAACCAGCCCCCGGGCTTCGCGCCGAAGATTCTCGACTTCAACGACCTCGGCATGAAGCTCAACAATGGCGTGACCGCCACGGTCGGCTATCGGGAGGGCGACCACGCCATCGAGGTGACCGGCTTCTACCTGGCGGAGACGACGGCGTCCACAACAATCGCGTCTCCGGGGCAGCTGGACGTGATCTCCGGCGCCTTCCAGCCGTCGCCGCTCGGGTTCCAGGGCAACAACTTCCTGTGGCTGCAGGCGGACCGCATGCAGGTTTCCCTGGAGACGAAGATGTTCAGCGGAGAGATCAACTACCGCCACTTCTACTATCGCGGGATTGAGTGGCTGTTCGGGGCTCGCTATCTCGACTTCCAGGAGCGGTTTAGCATCCTGACCGACGACGACGGACTGACGGTCAATCCGATCAACCGGACGCAGATCGCCCTCTACTCGGTGCGAACGCACAACCGGATCGTCGGCCCACAACTCGGCTTCCACATCGAACACCCGCTGGTGTCGTGGCTCGCGGTCGGAATGGCGGGCAAGGGCTGCTGGGGGGCCAACTTCCTGGCGGAGAGCACGCTCCTGCAGCGCGGCGACGGCTTCTTCGGGCCGGGGGCGAATCGCAGCACCACCATCTTCAGCCATGTGTACGAGATGTCCGCCTGGGCGACGTTCGCCATCAACGACCAGATCCGGCTGCGCGGCGGGTATCAAACGCTGTGGCTGGTCGGCGTCCCGGAGGCGCACGAGCAGACGAACTTCGATCCGAACACGCCGTTCGCCCGGACCAGCAACACCGGCTCGATCTTCTGGCACGGCCCGGTGGTGGAGCTGCAGTTGATCTTCTAATCTCGAAGCGCCCTGAGACTCACTTCCTGCCGCTTGCGGCTTGGCGGGCAAGGGGCTCTGTCAAGCTCACGGGTGGCGTCCCGCGGGTCAAGTCTCCAGCGCTTGACCCACGGGACGCCACCCGTGAGCTTTGCAGGAACCCGTTGCCTGCTGCCTCCTGCTACCCCACATTCACGGCCAGGTTGTAGAACCCCTGGGCGAAGTTGAACCCGTACACCCAGACGTAAATCTGCTGGCCGGCGAGCACCGGCACCGAGACGGTCTGCGACGTGAACCCGGGCACCTGGGTGCTGGCACCGAGCTGCGTCAGGCTGTTGCCGGTCAGCGCGAACACGCGGACGTGGAAGTCGCCGCCGGCCGCGGTGATGCCGGTCAGGCTGACGCTAAACGTACCCGTGACGGCGGACGTCCAGCGGAACCAGTCCTGGTCGAACAGCCTGTCCGCGTGGCGAGCAATCGACAGCCCCGGGAACGACTGGAACCCCGTCAGCGTACCCAGCGACGTCGGCACGTCCGACGTGTCGTTTGGCTCGAACACGTCGCTGACCGACCCGGGCACGATCCCCCCGCCATCGGGCGGCGGCGGTGGGGGCGGCGGCGGCGGGGGCGGCAGCGGCGAAAGCGACCCGGCGCCGATTTTCGCGATGAACATGTCGTTGCCGCCCGCGTTCGTCCCCTGGATCGGGTTCACCGTCGGGAAGCCGACGCGGCTCGACGTCTGGCCGGCGAGGTACATGTTCCGGCTCACGTCGAGGGCGATGCCGTTGCCGATATCGTCGTCGGCCAGCACGTTCGTCCCGGCGCCGACGTTGCTGGAGAAGACCAGCGCCGTACCCGCCCCGTTCAGCACCGACACGAAAGCATCGGTGGTGAAGTTCGCTGTCGTCGGGCTCTGCAGCGGGTTGACGTTCGGGAAGTTCGGGGAATCCGTCGCCCCGGTCACGTAGGCGTTCCCGAAGGCGTCGATGGTGACGCCGTTGCCCAGATCGTTGTTGGAACCCCCGAGATAGGTCGAGTAGGTCAGGCCGGTGCCGGCGACGTTCAGCCGGGACACGAAGGCATCGGTCCCGCCGGCCCGCGCGGCCTGGAACGCGCCCACGTCGGCCTGACCGCTGACGACCGGGAAGTTGTTGGAGTCCGTCTGGCCGGTGACGAAGGCGGCCCCGACGCCGTCCACGTCGAGGGCGTGGACGCGGTCGTCGCCGGCGCCGCCCAGGTAGGTAGCGTAGTCCAGCCCGGTGCCGGCAGAATCCAGCCGGGCGACGAACCCGTCGCTCGCCCCGCCGCCGTAGGTGGACTTCAGGGCGCCCCCGGTCACCGGGAAGTTGGTCGAATCAGTCCGACCGCCGACGAAGACGTTGCCCGCCCCGTCCAGCGCGAGCGCGGCCCCGCGGTCGTCGCCGGCGCCGCCCAGGTAAGTGGACCAGAGCAGCGCGGTTGCGGTCGCGTCAATCTTGGTGATGAAGGCGTCCCGGCCGGGCTGGTCCGGCTGCACCGGGGTGGTGCCGGTCGGGAAGTTGTTCGAGTCCGTGAACCCCGTCACGTAGGCGTTCCCGGCTCCGTCCACGGCAATGCCGGCGCCGGCGTCGAGGCCGCCCCCGCCGAGGTAGGTGGAATAGACCAGCGTGTTGCCGGCCGGCCCGACCTTGGTCACGAAGGCGTCGCGCCCACCCGGATCCGTGGCACCGAGGACGCCCGCCGTCGTCGGGAAGTTCGCCGAGTCGGTCAACCCGGTGAGGTAGATGTTGTCCGCGCCGTCGAGGGCGATTGCCAGCCCCTGGTCGTCCAGCCCCCCGCCCAGGTACGTCGAGAACAGGCGAGTCGTGCCGGTGTCGTTCAGCTTGACGAGAACGGCATCCTGCAGCCCGCTGTTGTTGCCCCCACTGGGCGGGATCGGGTTGGTGGTCGGGAAGTTGATCGAGTTCGACCAGCCGACCACATACGCCTCGCTGGCGCCGTTGACCGCAACCGCGGTGGCGACGTCCTGGTTGCTGCCGCCGAGGAAGGTGTTGTAGACATACGGATCGATGACCACCGGCAGCGACGGATCGTACCCGCGCAGATCGAAGCCGACCTGCTTATCGCCCCGCAAAACGAAGCGCCCCTCGATCTCCCGCAGGCCCGCTCCGGTCGGCTGGTACACGACCGGCCGCGAGTGCATCAGCGACCCACCGGCACTGGTCACGACGAGCCGGCCGTTGCCGTCGATCGTCACCGCCTCGGCGTCGGCGAACGCCATCGTGATCTGGCCGGGGGACGCGCCGGGCGCCACCTGGAACGAGTATTCGAGCCGGCCCCGGCGGTCGCTAAAGGTCGCGTTGATACCCTGGTAGAGCGACTCGTACCGGACCGCGCCGAAGTTGGGGACGTCCGTCACCCAGCGTGCCGGGTCGTTGCCGAGGAAGTAGTTGCTTTTCTCCACGAGTTGCTGCCCGGCCGAGACACGCACGTTCGCATTCTGCCCCACGAAGGTGAGACGCTGCGAGTTACCGTCGCTGGTCGCGGTGGTGGTCGTCGTCGTGGTCGGCTCGCCCCCGGCCCCGAGTTTGTCGTTCGGGTCGATGGTGGTCGGCGCCGTTTCGGGGGTGGTCGTCGTGCCGGTCGAGGAGGAGGCGAGCGCGAACACCACGCCGTTGTTCGTCAGGAACGAGGTGTACCCGGTGGACCGGGCGAGGAAGAGGGCCTGGGCGTCGGTTTGGCCGCGATTGGCCTCGAAGCTGACCGCGCTGAGGGCCGTCGCGTACTGCGGCGCCTGCGGCAGCACAACCGGCTTCCACAGGTAGCCGCCGTAGGCGAACGGCGTGACATCCGGCGCGCCGGGGCCGTTGCGGTTACGCAGATACCACGTCGCGAAGCCAGGGTCGAAGGCGCCGATGGTGTCGATGCCGTCGCCGTCCCAGTCGCCCGCCAGCGGCACCCAGTTGGCAGCGCCGAAGGCGAACTGCCCCGCGTCCGGGCCGCCCACGCTGTTGCTGTTGCGCAGGTAGAACGTGCCGGCCGTCGGGTCGTACACGCCGATGGTCGTGCGGCCGTCCCCGTCCCAGTCGCCGACGAGCGGTATCCAGCCCGGCGCCCCGTACTGGAACGGCGCGAAGTCGGGCGCGCCGGCCGTGTTGGCGTTCTTCAGATACCACGTTGCGGTGGTCGGGTCGAACACGCCGACCGAGTCCTTCCCGTCCCCGTCCCAGTCACCGACCACCCCGATCCACCCGGCGGCGCCGAACGCGAACTGCCCGGCGTCGGGGGCGCCGGGGCTGTTGCTGTTGCGCAGGTAGAAGGTGGCGGTGGTCAGGTCAAACGCACCGGGGGTCGCGCTACCATTGCCGTCCCAGTCGCCGGCCAGGGGTGACCAGCCCGGCGCCCCGTATGCGAACGGCGCGACGTCGGGCGTGCCCGGACTGGGGTATTCGCGCAGGTGCCAACTCCCGGTCGTCGGGAGAACGGCCCCGATCATCGACGGCACCCCGCCGGTCGGCACCCGCCGGTCTTCCAGCGGCTCGACGCGCAAGGCGCATCCCCGCCGGCCTTTCCCGGGACGTGGGGCGGAACCCTTCGCCTGCAGGCGGCGAAGCCAATCACGCAGCGAGGAGAGCCAGGACATCGAATGCCTCTTGGGGGGTTAACTCAGCGCTCTGTGCCGACCTTCCGGAAGCCAGGGGAAATGCGCCAGCTTCAGGACTCATCCTAGTAGACCCTTCAGGGGAAGAGAACGCAATCAGCAAATCCAGGCAAGGGAGGGGGATCTTGCGGGAGAAGGCGATAAACGCCGCACGTCCGCGAGGGGTGGCGCTTGCGTCAGGAACGGGTGATCTGGTATTTCAGCACGAGCGGTTCCGGTTGTAGCTGATGCATTTACCAGCCGCGCGCTGGCGCGCGGCTGGTAGGCCCACGGAGGAGGACTTGCCCGCACCGGGTCATGCCCCGAACAGCCCCTGCAGCGCGGCGATCGTGTACCAGCTCGCGGCCGCCATCAGCGCCGCCCCCGGGATCGTCAGAATCCACGCCCACACCACGCGGCCGGCCACCGCCCAGTGTACCGACCGGAACCGATAGCGCGTCGCGCCGACGCCAATGATCGACCCGGTGATCGTGTGCGTCGTGCTCACCGGGATGCCGCCGACGATGGTGAGCAGCAGGGTACTCGCCCCTGCCGTCTCGGCGCAGAACCCATCGACCGGCTGCAGCTTGATGAGTCGCTGCCCCATCGTTTTGACGATCCGCCAGCCTCCGAACAACGTCCCGAGCCCCATCGCGACGTGGCAGGCGAGTACCACCTCCGTCGGGATGGTCGCCTTCCCGTCCACTTTGTGGAATTCGGCAACCTCCGGGTGGGCGGCGGCGACGGGCAGGAGCAGTACAAAAATGATGCCCATGGTCTTCTGGGCATCGTTGCCGCCGTGGCCGAGGCTGTAGAACGCCGCCGAGAACAGTTGCCCGCGGCGGAAGAGCCTATCGACCTGGCGGGGGGCGGTGCGGCGAAACAGCCACGTCACCACCACCGCGAAGAACATCCCGAACATCACCCCGATCAGCGGGGCCAGGACGATGAACAGCACCGTCTTGCCGATACCCCACCAGACGAGGGCGCTGGTGCTGCCGGTGCAGGCGAGGGCGGCCCCGATCAGCCCGCCGATCAGGGCGTGCGAGGAACTCGTCGGCAAGCCGTAGTACCACGTCAACAGATCCCAGACGCAGGCGGCGATCAGGGTGGCGGCGATGACGGACAGGATGTTGCCCTTGATGACCGGGTCGGTGGGATCGACCACGCCGTGGCTCATCGTCTCGGCGACCGCCAGGCTGAACAGCAGGAACGCGACGAAGTTGAAGAACGCCGCCCACAGGACCGCGATCTGCGGGCTCAGGACGCGCGTGCAGACGACCGTCGCGACCGAGTTGGCGGCGTCGTGGAATCCGTTGAGGAAATCGAAAAACAGAGCCAGAACGATCAGCGCGAGCACCACCGTCGGCAGTCCGAGGAAGTTGACGTGCCCGAAGTTCAGCGTGTCCCAGAAGTGCATGCATCCCCCTCAGAGAAGGATGAGGGAGGAGGGAAGACAGGAACCCAGATATCTTCCTTCCTCCCTCATCCCTCATCCCTCACTTTTCACGAGCCCTTGATGACGATCTCCGAGATCACCTGGGCGACGGCCCGGCAGGCGTCCACCGTCTCCTCCATCCAGCCGTACAGCTCGCGCATCTTGATCAGGGTGAGGATCTCCGGCGGGTGGCTGAATAGCTTGGCCTCGGTGTCGCGGTAGATGCGGTCCGCCTCGTTCTCCAGCCGGCCGACCTCGCGCAGGCTGATTTCCATCTGGTCCAGTTCCTTCATCCGGCGGCACAGCTGGACCGCCCGCGCGATGTGGCCGCAGCAGTCGTGGATGATCTGCGCCATCTCGACCTGCTCCGGGGTCGGCCGGTCGATGCGGAACGTCAGGAAGCGGTGCGAGACTTCCTCCATGTTGTCGAGCACGTTGTCCAGCGAGGTAGCCAGGCGGTGGATGTCCTCGCGGTCCATCGGCGTGACGAAGCTGCGGTCCAGCGCCTTGATGATCTGCTCGACGACGAGGTCGCAGGCGTGCTCCTCGTCCTTCAGTTCCTCGGCCCGGACCGCCAGGTTGTCGAACGCCGACACCATCTCCAGGAACTTCCGCGACGCGCGGACGAGCAACTCGGCGGCCTCGTCGAACAGGTCGAAGAACTTTTCCTCGCGCGGCATCAGGAAAACCATGAGTCCCTCCGGCTCTCGGGCGCGGCACCGGCGAAGGGCGCCCGGGGGTCCAATCGTCACAATCGCATTACTGGCTATTCTTGGGATTTTCCCACCGACAGCCAGATGAGCCTATCAGGATCGAGGGCCGGGGGGTGAGTGGAAAGCCCACGGGTAACGTCCCGTGGGGGAAGCGCTGGCGACCTGACCCACGGGACGCCAGCCGCGGGCTCCAGGCTGACTCTACCCCTGCTCCCGGTCGTTTTTTCCCCCGCAAGCGCTTGCGTTGCCGGAACGGGTGGTCTATCATACCGCGATTGGAGGAGAATCCGGCCTCGGCGCAGGTCGCGATCCCGGCGGGAGGACGCTGCACCACCATCTCCGGGAACGTACAGCATGGCCTCGGCTCCCGTTCTGGACTTCTCGGCGCTCACCCAACCCATCCCCGGGGATGCCCCCGAGGGGAGGACCGTACCGCTGCCGGTGCGCCAGAAGCTCGGCGCCGCCCGCAAGGAGACCGAGCCGCACCCGGACGACCCGAACCTGGGTGAAGTCCCCAGGAAGGCCGACTGGCCCGGGATCGTCCGCACCGTTGAAGACCTCCTCACCAACACCTCCAAAGACCTCCTTCTGGTCGCGCAGCTGACCGAGGCTCTGACCAGGCTGCACGGCTTCGCCGGTGTGCGCGACGGGTTGCACCTCTTTTATGAGCTGGTCGAGCAGTGCTGGGACCGTGTCCACCCGATGCCGGAAGAAGGCGAAGGGATGGACGTGCGCACCGGCCCGTTCCACTGGCTGAGCGACGCCGACCGCGGCGCCCGCTTCCCCAACACGGTCCGCGAGGTATCGATGCTGCGCATCGACAACCAAACGTACTCGTGGATGGATTGGAAGTGCTCGCAGGAAGGCAAGCCCCTGGTGGACGGCCGCGATCCGGTGCCCGCGGCGGACTTCGACCGGGCGCTGCCGCTCTCGCCGGACGTGGCCGAGGATCTAACCCAGGCGAACGACGAGCTGACCCGGCTGGAGCAGAAGCTCGACGCCTTGATGGGGGCCGACGCGCCCGGCATGATGGGCCTGCGCCAGGCTCTGGAGGACTGCGCCCAGCTGATGCAGACGGCTGTGCGCCGCGCCGGCCCGACCGAGACGGCCGGCGCGGCGCCACCGGCCGCGGAGGCGGCGGCCGCGCTCGCCCCCAACGGCACCTCCCGCACCGCCTCCCTCGCGGTCGGGACCGGGACGATCGCTACCCGGGCGGAGGCGTACCGGCAGATCGAGCACATCGCCGCCGTCCTGGAGCAACTCGAACCCCACAGTCCCATCCCCGACTTGCTCCGCCGCGCCGTGGCGCTGGGGCGGATGCCGTTCCGCCAGCTGATCCGCGAATTGATCCGCGATCCCAACCACCTCGCCGAACTCGGCCGCGAGTTCGGGATCCGCGAACTGGGAGAAGGCGCGCCGCTCGCGCCCCCGAGTGGATAAAATTACCTTCAGACGGCAGCGTTCCGGACCCGGGTCCGTTCCGGCACCGCGAACCGGACTGCTGTACCCTGAAACCCGACAGCAACCCGAGAGGAGGATTACCGATGAGTGCCGCCGAACAGGCCCAGGCCGCCGCCGCGGCGACGACCACCACCGAGGACGCCGGCAGCAAGTGGCTCGAAGACGCCATCAAGACGACCCGCCCGCGCACCGACCAGGAGTCGCAGCGGACGCGCAACTACCTGGAGGAGTACGTCAGGCACCTGATCCAGCCCGGCATGGTCGTCTCCAGGGACGCCGAGGCGAATATCAAGTACTGGATCAAGGAGATCGACAAGAAGCTGACCGACCAGCTCAACGCGGTCATGCACCACGAGGACTTCCAGAAGCTGGAGGGCACCTGGCGCGGCCTGCACTACCTCGTCCACCAGACGGAGACGAGCGACACACTGAAGATCAAGGTGCTCAACGCGACCAAGCGCGAGCTGTTCAAGGATCTGGAGAAAGCTGTCGAGTTCGATCAGAGCGCTCTGTTCAAGAAGATCTACGAGGACGAGTACGGCACGCTGGGCGGCGAGCCTTACGGCATGCTGGTGGGGGACTTCGAGTTCAACCGCGACCCCGAAGACATCGCCATGCTGGAGAAGCTCTCCCACGTCGCGGCCGCCGCCCACGCCCCGTTCGTGGCCGGGGCGTCCCCGCAGATGTTCAACTTCGAGCGCTACACCGAGCTGAGTGGTCCACGCGATCTGGCCAAGATCTTCCAGGGCGTCGAGTACGCCGCCTGGAAGTCGTTCCGCGAGTCGGAGGATAGTCGCTACGTCGCCCTGGCTCTGCCCCGGGTGCTGTCGCGTCTGCCGTACGGCGAGAAGTTCAAGCGCGTCGAGGAGTTCAACTTCGAGGAGCAGGTCGATGGCACCGACCACGACAAGTACCTGTGGATGAACGCGGCCTGGGCCTACGCGACGCGCATTACCGATGCGATGGCCAAGTACGGGTGGATGGCCCGCACCCGCGGCGTTGAAGGCGGGGGGAAGGTCGAGGGACTGCCGGTCCATACCTTCCCGACCGACGACGGCGGGGTGGCGATGAAGTGCCCGACGGAGATCGCCATCACCGACCGGCGCGAGTTCGAGCTGTCGAATCTCGGGTTCCTGCCGCTGATCCACTGCAAGAATCGCGACTACGCCGCCTTCATGGGCGCCCAGTCGTGCCAGAAGCCCAAGACGTACTTCAGCGCCGACGCCAACGCCAACGCCGAGCTGTCGGCCAAGTTCAACTACATCATGTGCGTCGCGCGCTTCGCCCACTACCTGAAGGTGATGGCGCGCGACAAGATCGGTTCGTTCATGGAGGTCGGCGACTGCTCGCGCTGGTTGAACGAGTGGATCATGAACTACGTCCTCGCCACTCCCGAGGGCGCCAGCGACGAGGCGCGAGCCCGGATGCCGCTCGCCGACGCCCGCGTCGATGTCCGCGCGGTCGCCGGCAAGCCGGGCTGGTACGAGGCGGTCGCGTACCTGCGTCCGCACTTCCAGCTCGAAACCTTGACCACGTCTATGCGCCTCGTCGCCGAGGTTCCAAAGAGAGCGTAAGGATCCTCTTCCCGGCGCGCGGGAGCACATGCTCCCGCGCGCCGGGGGTGGCGCGGCGCTCCGGAAGTTCCGAAAACGGTGTCCGCTTTGGGCGGCGAAACGTCATAACCTTGCAGAGCAGGGCGGTGGCTGGCGAGACGCAAGGCGGACGGCAAACCCCTGAGCCTCGGCAACAGCCCGCCGGATGCAGGGGCCTGTGCCCCCTGCCGGCGTCCTTACCCTGAGGCCTGTTACGACTTGGAAGGTTGCCCCAGGACGGGCCGGATGGTTTCCGGCCTACCCCCGGATTCCGGCCCCGCGGAGCAACCCCTACCCTTTGGAGGTTTGTCATGGCTGCGGTTGATTATTTCCTGAAGATCGACGGCGTCGATGGCGAGGCGACGGCGAAAGGGCACGAGAAGGAGATCGATCTGGAGTCGTGGAGCTGGGGCGAGACCAACTCGGGCTCACACGCCCACGGCGGCGGCGGCGGCGCCGGCAAGGTCGTCATGCAGGACTTCCACTTCGTGATGAAGATCTGCAAGGCGTCGCCCAAGCTGCTGCAGATCTGTGCAACGGGCGAGCACATCAAGAAGGCCACCCTCACCTGCCGCAAGGCGGGCAAGAGCCAGCAGGAGTTCCTCAAGATCGAGATGGAGGATCTGCTCGTTTCCTCGTACCAGACCGGCGGCAGCGGCCACAGCGACATCATCCCGACGGACCAGATCAGCCTCAACTTCACCAAGGTCAAGATGGTCTACAAGGAGCAGAAGCCCGACGGCACCCTCGGCGGCACGACCCCCGGCGGCTACGACCTGGCGAAGCAGGCGACGTGGTCGTAAGCGCGGTCCGTTGTCTCTGGCTCCGTCCTCGGGCCGCCGGCAACCATTGCCGGCGGCTGTCCCTCTTTCGCGGGCTGTTTGACGGCGCGGCCCCGCAGGAGCCCCCGTGTCCGAAACCGCCACCACCTACGACGAGGTTCCTTACACCGGCTACGCCTTCCCGTCCACCCACCCGCAGCGATTGGCGGCCGTCGGCACGCTGCTGGGGATGCGCCCGCCGCCGACGGAGCGCTGCCGCGTGCTGGAGCTGGGTTGCGGCGTCGGCGGCAACCTGATCCCCATGGCCCTGGGCCTGCCCGGCGGGCACTTCGTGGGCGTGGACCTGTCGCGCCGGCAGATCGAGATGGGGCAGGAGGTCGTCCGCACGCTCGGGCTGACCAACATCGAGCTGCGGGCGCTGAGCATCCTCGACGTCGATGCGTCGCTGGGGCGGTTCGACTACGTCATCTGCCACGGCGTCTATTCGTGGGTGCCGCCGCCGGTCCAGGACAGGATCCTCGATGTCTGCCGCGACAATCTCCAGCCCGACGGCATCGCGTATGTCAGCTACAACACCTACCCCGGCTGGCATGTGCGGGGGATGGTGCGGGAAATGCTGCGCTACCACGCGGGGCAGTTCCCCGACCCGCAGGAGGCGGTCGGGCAAGCCCGCTCGCTGCTGGACTTCATGCTCGAGACGGTCGGCGACAAGAAGGGCTGGTACGCGGAGATGTTGCGGCTCGAAGTCGATCTGCTGGCCGAGGCCAGCGACACGTACATCTACCACGAGCACCTGGAAGAGGTGAACCAGCCGCTGTATTTCCACCAGTTCGCCGCGCGGGCGGCAGTTCGCGGGCTGCAATACGTCGCGGAGGTGGACTCCAACCCGCTCCCTTCCAACGTTTCGCCCACCGCACGCGACACCCTGCTGCGCCTGGCGGGGGGCGACCTGATCCAGGGGGAGCAGTACCTCGACTTCCTCCGCTTCCGGACGTTCCGCCGCACGCTGCTGTGCCACGCGGCCGTACCGCTGCGCCGGCCGCCCGCCGCGCAGGCGCTCGAAACCATGTACATCACTGGCCTGGTCCGCCCGGTGTCCGAACAGCCGGACGTCACCGGGCCGGGCCGCGAGGAATTCCGGAGCGCGGAGGGCGCGAGCCTCGCGACAAACTACCAGCCCCTCAAGGCGGCCCTGGTCCGCCTCGCCGAGGCCGGGCGGGGCGGGCTGCCGTTCGCGGAGTTGTGGGCCGCCGTGGGCGCGCCCGCCGGCACGGGGAAGGAGGCGCTGACGGAACCGCTGCTGCAGTGTTACCTGGGCGGCCTGGTGAACCTGCATGTGTCCCGGCCGGACTATGCGCAGGAGCCGACGGAGCGCCCCGTCGCCAGTCCGCTGGCACGGCTCCAGGCGGCGGACAAGGACGCCGTCACGAACCTCTGCCACGACCGGGTCCGGCTCAATCCGTTCGAGTGCCTGGTCCTGCGGCAGCTGGACGGCACGCGGAACCGCACCGCGATCCTCGACGCTCTGGTGGACGCGGTCCGGTCGGGCGCTTTCGCCCTGGAGTGGCAGGGCCGCCCGGTGCAGGAGTCCGACGAGGCGCGGCGGCTCATGGGCGAGGCGCTGGAACCGACCCTGCGCCGGATGGCGCGTGCCGCGCTGCTCGTGCGCTAGGTGCTTTCGAGGGCGGTTCGGCCAGCGCCGGCCGCGCTGCCCTCCGCGTGGAGGTGCGGCCCGTGGCCGAACCGGCATCGACGAGCTATGACGACGTCCCTTACCTGGGCCTGCCGGTCGATGTGACGCACCCGGACTGCCTGGGCGCCGTGGTCGCCCTGCACGGCCTCACGCCGACCGCGCCGGACCGCTGCCGCGTTCTGGAACTCGGGTGCGCCGACGGCGGCAACCTCATCGCGATGGCCCTGAGCCTGCCCGAGGCCGAGTTCATCGGGATCGACCTTTCTCCCCGCCAGATCGCCGACGGACAGGCCATCGTGAAGACGGTCGGCGTGCCGAACGTCCACCTCCGGGCGATGAGTGTGCTGGACGTGGACGAGACGTTCGGGATGTTCGACTACATCATCTGCCACGGCGTCTACTCGTGGGTGCCGGCGGACGTTCGGGAAGGGATCCTTGGCGTCTGCCAGCACCGCCTCGCCCCCGCCGGGGTGGCGTTCGTGAGCTACAACACCTACCCCGGGTGGCGCCTGTGGACCGCCCTGCGGGATCTCGTCCAGTTCCACGCCTCCCACTACCACGCGACCGTCGACCGCATCCGCCAGTCCCGGGCGATTCTCGCCCTGACAGCGCGGGCGGTGGAGGGTTCGACGGAGGTGTATCATCAGGTTCTCCGCCAGGATCTGGAGGCGATTCGCGGCCAGCGCGATGCGTACCTCTACCACGAATACCTGGAAGACGTCAACGAGCCGGTCTACTTCCGGGAATTCGCCGCACGCGCGGCCGCCCACGGCCTGCAGTACCTCGACGAGGTCCGGCCGAGCCCGCTGCCCAGCACCATCCCGCCCGAGGTGGTCGCCGCCCTGGACCGGATGCCGGGCGGATTCCTCGACCGCGAACAGTACCGCGACCTGCTGAGCGGCCGCAGTTTTCGCCGCACGCTGCTGTGCCACGCGGACCTGCCGGTGCGGCGTGCCGTGACGGCGGAAGCGCTGACGGGCCTCTGCTTCGCGGCGCTCGCGTGGCCGGCCGAGCCGCCCGCCCCGGCGGAAACCGACGCCGTCCAGACGTTCCAGACGGCGGACGGCAAGAGCGGAGCCACCGACGATCCGCTCCTCAGGTCGGCACTCGCCCACCTGGCGGAGATCGCGCCGCGCGCCGAACCCTTTGCCGACCTCTGGCAGCACGTTGCCGCCCGGCTCGGGCAGGCGAGCGGACGGGCACCGGCACGGTTGGCGGCCGGCCCGGCGGCGCTGGCCGAGGGTCTGCTGGAGTGTTACCAGGCTGGCATCGTGGAGGTGCGCTTCCGGGCGCCCCAGTTCCCACGTGAGGCGGGCGAGCGGCCGGTCGGCAGCCCGCTGGCGCGACTGCAGGCTGCCACGGACGCCAGGGTCACCGGACTGTCCCACCGCCTCATCGAACTGCCGGAGTTCGACCGGGCAGTGCTCCGCCAACTCGACGGCACGCGCGACCGCGCGGGTGTGCTCGACGCGCTGGCGGGCCTGGTGGAGCAAGGCGCCCTGGCGATGCACGCGGACGGCAAGCCCCTCCGTGAGGCGGCGGTTGTGCGCCGCGTTCTCGAACTAGCGCTTCCTCCCTCACTGCAGCGGTTGGCGGACTGCGGGCTGCTGCTCGGCTGACCGGGCTTGCCGCTCGTGGAGCGTGGATTAGAGCAGTTGGTGAGGGGAAGAGAGATGGTGTGGAAGGGGTTTACGGCATGCCGGTTGCCTGCTAACAATGGAGTGGATTCGTCCGCGCCTTGCGGTATGCTCCCATCGTTGGGAAGTGGCCATCCGATCAGGAGGTGCGTCGTGGCTCGACTGCTCTTGGGGCTCCCTCTTGGGTTCGTGCTGCTGACCTTCGCAGGCGGCGCCCCGGCGCAGGGACCGACCCAAAACCCCTACGGCGGCTACTACCCCCAACCGTCAGGCAGCGGCGGGGCAGGACAGGCGCCCGGCTATGGAGGGTACACGCCGCAGTCGAACATGCCCTATTCCCCGGGTCGCCCAGGCTACCCAATCTTCGGACCTCCGCCCCCGCTGCCGGCACCGACCGACCGGGCCGTGGTGGAGATCTTCGACAACTACTTTCTGCCGTCCTTCGTCTTCGTTACGCCCGGGGGGACGGTGCGCTGGATCAACCGCGGCCGCCACAAGCACACCGTCACCGCCCTCGCAGGCAAGCCGGATTCGGGCGACATCCCTCCCGGCGGGGCGTACACGCTGAAGGTCACCAAACCGCTCAACCACGAGTACTACTGCCGGCACCACCGCCTGACGATGAGCGGCACCATCGTTGTGCGGGCTCTTCAAGCCGTCACGCCGCCCATCACTCCCAGCGGGTACTATCGGCCTTACGCCTATCTGCCGGGCAGCTTTTCGCGCCCGCCGGTCAGCCCAGTGGGAGGATACCAGTCTCCCCCGCCGCCCGGGAACCCGCACGGGCCGTGACCCCGCGCCCGGCAGTCCCGCCTCGCTCTCCGCTTGCGAGCTTTTCCCGGGAGGGGTAAAAAGAAGGTGGACGCTGCTGGCTCCTCACTGTCCGGGGCCGGGCGCCACCGCCTCGCGACGCCTGGTCCTGCGGAGATGCGCCCATGTCCGACCCGAATAACCCCCTGTCCGGAAGCCTCCCCACAGGCTACCGGCTTTTGCAGTGTCTGGGTCGCGGTGCGGCCGGTGAGGTGTGGCGTGCCGAGGCGCCGGGGGGCGTCGAGGTCGCCATCAAGCTGATCCGGCGCGCCCTCAAGTCCGAGGAGGCTGCTCGCGAACTGCAGGCGCTCGAGCTGATCAAGAAGCTGCGCCACCCCTTCCTGCTGTCCCTGCAAAGCTTCCACGCCCTCGAAGACCGCATCGTGATCGTACTGGAGTTGGCCGACCGGAGCCTCCGCCAGCGCCTGGAGGAGTGCCGGCAGGCGGGCCAGCCGGGGATTCCGTCCGGCGAACTGGTCCGCTACACCCGCGAGGCGGCCGAGGCGCTCGACTATCTGCACGCCCACGGGGTGCTGCACCGCGACGTCAAGCCGGACAACCTGCTCCTGCTCGGCCGCCACATCATGGTCGCCGACTGCGGGGTTGCATGCCTGCTGGAGCGGACCGACCCGCTGGCGCTGAGCATGGCCGGGACGCCGCCGTACATGGCAGCCGAGGCGTGGGAGGGTCTGGCCCGCGAACAATCCGACCAGTACGGCCTGGCCGTCAGCTACGTCGAGCTGCGCCAGGACCGCCTGCCCTTGCGGCCGCAGCAGTACATGCCCCACCTGCTCGGCGGTCCGCGCGGGGATCCGGACCTGGACTTCCTGGGGGAGCGCGAGCAGGTGGTGCTGCGCCGCGCGCTGGCGCCGTCGCCGACCGAGCGCTTTCCCACCTGCCTGGAGTTCGCCCGGACGCTGGCCCGCGCGGTGTTCGAGGACACGGCTCACGGCTCGGGGAGGAAGTCCTCGGACAGCCAGTTCGGCATGTCCAGCAGCCTGTTCCCGCTCCCGGCGCCGGTGCCCGCTCCTGGTCCGAAGCTGCCGCTTGCCGAGCCGGAGTTGTCGTTCCAGGCAACCGCCTTCCTCCCCCCCTCGTCCCCTCCGGGCGCTCCTCCGACGCCCCCGCTGCCGGAGCCGCCACCATCCATCTCGCCGACCGCGTTCTTGCCCTCCGATCGTCCGGCGGCCTCGACCGGGCCGATGCCGCCGCCGCTGGAATCGGTGCCGACCCCGCTGCTGCCGCCGCCGCTCGAGGTGCTGTCCGAGCCGCCGTCCGTCCTTCCGGTGTTCGACTTCCCGGATCTGCCGACCAGCTGGCCTGAGGATCCGAGCGACTCCGGGGCGGGGATCCTCTTGCCGGAAGTGGCGTCTGTCCTCGAGGCAGACCAGCCCGAAGACGAGGACGACGCGCGCCTGACGCTGGTGCCCGAAGGCGGCAGCGTAACCCCGGAGGCGCCGGTGCCTCCTCCGCCCAGGCCAGTTCCAGTGGATGACGAGGTCATCCAGACCGCGGCCATCCCTGCCCCTGCCGAGCAGCCCAAACCTCGACCGGGTCCGTTCCGCAACTCCCGCGTCGCGGTCCTTGCGGTCTGCCTGCTCGTGGCGGTGGTCGGGTTCACGGTCTGGCAAATCGTGAGCCTGCTCGGCAGTCCGGAAACCTCGCCGCCCGACAAGGGGCCGGTGGCGAGCACACCCTCGGACGCGCCCAAACCGGATGACGGACAGGCGATCAAATCGCCCGTGCAGCCGATCCAGAAGCCGCCGCTGCCGACGAAACAGCCGCCCCGAGTCCTGCGCCTTCAGGTCCGCGATGTGACGCTGAAAGCGGGGGAGCGGGGTGAGGTGGAGGTGCGAGTCCGGCGTGAGAACTGCAGCGGGCCGGTTGCCGTGAGGATGGAGGGGCTGCCCAAAGGGGTCCGCGTCGAGCCCGAAACGGTGGCCGCCGACGGGAGCGTCGCCCGGCTGCAGCTGCGCGCCGAGGAGGACGCCCCGGACTTCGACGGCAAGGCCACGGTCCTGGCGGACCTGGAGGGAGTGCCGGCCCGCCAAACGATTCACCTGACCGTGACCGGCCTGCCGCTGCGCCTCCAGGCGCTGGACAGCGTGACGCTCCAGCCCGGCCAGACGCGCGCCGTCTGGGTGTGCGTGCAGCGTCCCCGCGGGGCAGGGACCATCGACGTGGAGCCGGGCCAGCTGCCGAAGGGGGTGACGGCGTGGCCCTGCCACATCCAGCCCGACGCCGATCGCGCGATCCTCGTGCTGCGCGCCGCGAGCGGCACCCCGCTGGGCAAGGCGACAGTGCAGCTGACGGCGAAGCGCGGCGCCGCCCGTGCGGTGGACGAGTGCCGACTGACGATCATCGAGCCGCGGGTCTTCTTCGTACAGCAGGGCGAGGACATGGCCGCGGTCCGGCAGAACCCGATGGACCCCGTCGCGCTGCTGAACCTGGCCCACACCTGCCAGGGACTGGGTGAGGCCGATCTCGCGCGGACCTACTGCACTCAGGCGTTGAAGGCCGACCGCAACTGCGTGCCGGCGTATGTCAGCCGGGCCGAGGCCTACCTGCTGAAGAAAAATCCCCCCCGGGCGATCGAGGACTGCGACGCGGCGCTCCGCCTCGACGTTCGCCACGGTTACGCTTACGTTGTGCGTGCGCGGGCTCACGCGGCGCTGCCCGACGTCGGCAAGGCGATCGCGGACTACGACGAGGCCATTCGGTTGTCCCCGTCCGACGCGGTTCTCCGTCACGAGCGCGGCCGCCTTCACGCCGCCCAGGACGACCGGGAGCGCGCGTTCGCAGACTGCAAGGAGGCGATCCGCCTGGACCCGAAGTTCTTCGCCGCGTACCGGGATTGCGCGACGATCTGCCTGACGCAGCAACTCCCCGACAAGGCCATCGCCGAGTACACGGCGGCGATTCAGAACAATGCCAGCCCCGCCCTCGCCTACACTGCGCGGGGGGACATCCACTTCCTGAAGAAGGATTACGACAGAGCCATTGACGATTACAAGCTCGCGGAGAAGGCCGACCGCGCGGCGCGGCCGTCCCCCAACCGCCCCCTGGCCTACTATGAGCGCGGGCTGCTGCGCTTCGCGCAGAACCAGTACGCGGCGGCGATCGCGGATTACACCGCCGCGGTGGGTTTCAAGTCCGACTTCGCGCAGGCGTACTACAAGCGGGGCAACGTCTACCTGGCCCAGAACAACTATCAGAAAGCGCTCGCCGACTACCAGACGGCCCTCGACCACGACAAGAAGCACGCCTACGCCTACCACGGCCGCGGCGACGTCTACTACGAGCAGAGGGACTACCTGCGGGCCATCACCGAATACAACCAGGCCGTCAAACTGAGCCCGGCGGAGCCGCACCACCGCAACAACCGCGGCAACGCCCACGCGGCCCTCGGCTACCTCTACGCCGAGCGCAAGGATCCACGGGCGGCGGCGGAGTACGAGCTGGCGCTGGCGGACTACAAGGAGGCGATCGCCCTCGACAGGAACTGCGCCCGGCCGCTCCTCAACCGGGGCGGCCGGGTTTACCTTCGCCAGCGGCGGTACGCCGAGGCCATCGACGATCTCACCCTGGCGATCGACATCAAGGGGGCGTGCGCACTGGACCGGAAGGACCGCGCCCAGGCGTTCGCCGATCGATGCTGGGCGTACCACCTCAGCAACCGACCCGAGCAGGCCAGCGCGGATTGCGCTGCGGCACTTCAGCTTAACCCGAGCTTGAGCACCTACCTGCCGACCCTCGTGCAACTCCGTCCGGGCAGGTAGCCGTGACAGGGCGAACCCGATCGTCCCTTGCCGTCAACGACCTGTAAGCGCCTGTGCGAGAACCTCTCCCCCCGGCCCCCTCCCCTGCCAGGAGAGGGGGCCGGGGGGAGAGGTTTACGCACAGGCTCCAGGACCAGGGACAGGAAAGAACTCGCGCCGACCAGCCCGGAGCGGGCGCTCCGGGCTGGTCGGCGAACGCGCGCCTTCTGTGCCCCGGTCCGCAGTTTGCATAAACCTGACCGGGGAGGGGTGCTCGGTTCCTTGCCCACTCCCTTCAAATCCACCTCACGGGAGTGGCGATGCAGAGCAGGCCGGTTGTCACCGTTGGGCTGGTGCAGATGACATGTGGCGCCGAGCCGGCCGCTAATTTGGCGAAGGCACTCGACGGCATCGCCGGCGCCGCCCGGCGCGGCGCTCAGGTCGTCGTCCTGCCCGAACTCTTCCTCGGCCCCTACTTCTGCCAGCGCAGGGACGACCGCACCGCCTTCGACCGCGCGGAGCCAGTCCCCGGGCCGACCACCCAGGCACTCGGCGCGGCGGCGCGGCGGCACGGCGTCGTCCTGGTGGGCGGGTCGGTGTTCGAGAAGTCCCCATCCGGAGTGTACTTCAACACCACGCCGGTCCTCGGCCCCGACGGCGCCCTCCTGGGAGCCTACCGCAAGAGCCACATCCCCGAGGACGTCCTCTACCACGAGCAGCACTACTTCGCGCCCGGTGACACCGGCGTGCGCGTCCTCGACACACCGTTCGGCCGGATCGCCCCGCTCATCTGCTTCGACCAGTGGTTTCCGGAGGCGGCCCGGCTGGCGGCGCTGGGCGGAGCCGAAATCCTCGTCTACCCGACGGCGATCGGCATCATCGACGAGGCGGTCGAGACGAACATTACTGGCGACTGGGAGCAGATGTGGCGCAACGCCCAGCTCGGCCACGCGGCCGCGAACAACGTCTACGTCGCGGCGGTCAACCGGGTCGGGCGTGAGGGAGCGATTGCGTTCTGGGGTGGGTCGTTTGTGGCCGACCCGACGAGCGAGGTGATCGCCCGGGTGGGGGATCAGGAAGAGCTTGTGCTGGCCCGCTGCGATCTGTCCCGGGTGCGGGCGCTGCAGGAAGCGTGGGGCTTCCTGCGCAACCGCCGGCCGGACCTGTACTCGCCGCTGGCCGCTGCCGTGAAGTAGGGCGAGGAGGCGGTGCCATTGGCTCCGCGAGGGATCTCCAGTTGCGCCCGGCGCCGCCCAATCGGGCGGTGCCGGGATGCCTGCTCTACCGGGTAACCAGGAGGCCGCCGAGGTGGCCGCCCATGCGGGCGATGGCCCGGGTGGCGGCGCGAACCTCCGGTCGGGCGGCCTCTTCCGGGTCGAGGACCAGCAGCACCCGGTCCGAGGCGCCGACGAGAGCCGCCATGTCCAGGCCGCCGTCCCACGTCGGACCGTCCACGAAGACCAGGTCAAAGCGCCGCTTCAGCCAGGCCGCCAGCCAGCGCGCCGCCTCCGCACCTAGCATGCTCTCACGTACCCCGCCACCAGCCGTCAGGGCGTGCAGACGCTCCTGCGCAGTGTGGCGGAGAGCCTGGTCCAGGGCAGCGGTGCCGGCCAGGATCTCACGCAGCCCCGGGGCCGAGACGACGCCCAGCCGGGACGCCACCGCCGGCCGCTTCAGGTTCGCGTCCACCACCACCACCTCGCTGCCGTCGGCCGCCGCGCAGACCGCGAGGTTGAGCAGGGCCGTCGTCACTCCGGCCGCCGGGGCAAGGGCGCTGAACAGCAGCACGGATCCGGCGGCCCCTTCCAGCCCGGGCGCGACCTGGGCCAGCAGGCTGCGATACTGGCGGCTGACCGGGTGGTCGGGCTGGTGAAAGGCGACCAGTTCCTGCGCCATACGCGGGCCGGCTGGCACCCGCGGGAGGTGGCAGGGTTGGAACGCCACATGCAGCGGGCCGCGCTCGGCCAGACCCGGCGCCCACGTGGGCGGACTCTGAAGGGATGGGTGCAGGGCGCTCACCGTGCAGGCAGGCACACCGGGCACGGCCGTGTGCTGGGGCGGCACCGGGTCGGCGAGGGCGGCCACCTGCGGTCGCGCGGGGACGGGAAGAATCCCGGGCGAGGCGTCCACTGGCTTCCCCCTGCCGCCGACCTCGATGTAGGGCATCTCGTCCTCCGGTTCCTCCACCGTGATGATGTGCAGCGGCGGCCCCTCCTCGGATCGAGGAGGCACCGCCTCCTGAGCCCCCACAACCTCCGCGCGCTTCAGCGCCTCGAGCATCCTGCCCATGACTTGCCCTCGCCCTTGGTGTTACCGCCGTGTCTTTCGTCCTCACGCTGGCCGCCGCGGGGCCTCGAATAGCAGGCACTCCTCCTCGCCCTCGTCGGCCGCCCCCAGGCCGCCTCCCTGCGTACACATTACCTCCGGCTCGTCCTCCCCCACCGATCCTTCCTCCTGAGACAGGGCCGTCGTTTCGCCCTCTGGTTCGGCATCCAGCCCCAGCATCGCCAGCGCTTCCAGGGCTGCCTCGGCGTCCACCAGGGAGGCGTCCGCTCCATCGGCCAGAGCGAGGGCGTGATGGGCGGCCTGGTTCAACAGGCGTGGAACCCCGCTGGTCTGACGCGCCAGCAGTTCCAGCGCTTCCTCCGCCATGACCCGCTCGGGGCGGGCGCCCGCGGCGCGCAGGTGGTGACGGAGATAATCGACCGCCTCCTCCACGCCCAGCGGCTCCACCCGGGCACGCAGCAGCAACCGCTGGCCGAGAGCCTGCAACTCCGGGCGCCGCAACGTGTCCAGCAGGTCGGACTGCCCCGCCACGATCACCTGAACCGCCTTGCCCGCCCCGGCCTCCAGGTTGCCCAGGAGGCGCAGTTCCTCCAGAAGGTCCGGCGTCAGATGCTGGGCCTCATCCACGACGAGGACCGCCCGCCGGCCGGCCTGGTAGTTCTGCAGCAGGAAGTCGGTGAGACGCAGCCGGAACCCTTGCTCGGTGCTGCCCTGGTAGGGCTGGCCGAGATCGTACAGCAGCGCCTGGAACAGATCGGCCCGCCCGCCGAAGTGGCTGTTGGTCAGGAACGCGCTGGCGGTGTCCGGACTAAGTCCTTCAAGCAGGCGGTGGCAGACGAGGGTCTTGCCGGTGCCCGGGCCGCCGCTGAGCAGGGCCATCCCCTCACCATCGGCGAGAGCGCGCTGGAGCCGGGTCAAAGCCCGTTCGTGGCTGGTGGCGGGATAGTAGCAGGTGCTGTCCGGCGTGGGCGGAAAGGGCCGCCGCCGGAAGCCGTAGCGGGTCTCATACATCTCGAGTCATCCCCCCGGATGGTGACGCAACGACCGCGCCCCATTGTCCCATCGGCAGCCCGATGGGGGAGGGATTACGAAAACTCGTCCCTTCAAGACCCACGGGTCACGTCCCGTGGGCGAGGTCTCCAGCACTCCACTCACGGGTCGCGTCCCGTGGACTTTGCTTGAAGATCCCAGCGCTATTCAAGGCCGAACATGGCCCGCAGGCCCAGGTGCAGGATCACCGCCATCGAATGGACGGCCTCGCGTGGATCGACCTTGGACGCGCCCGCCCGCCGGTCCTCGAAGATGATCGGGGTTTCGCCGAGGCGCAGGCCAGCCCGGTGACAGCGGTACAGCACCTCCTCCTGGAACGAGTACCCGTGCGACAGCAAGCCGTCCAGCGCCGCCACGCGCAGGCCAGCCACGCGGTAGCAACGGTAGTTTCCGCTCGTGTCGCGGGCCGGGATGCGCATCAGCAGCCGGACCAGGGTATTGACGCCCCAGCTCATCAGCTGGCGCGACACTGGCCAGTTGCGGACGCCGCCGCCCGGGATGTAGCGCGACCCGATCATCACGTCGCGCCCACCCATCCCTGCCAGCAGCGCCGGCAGGTAGCGCGGGTCGTGGCTGAAGTCGGCATCCATCGTCACCAGCAGGTCGTAATCGTGCTGCAGGGCGTAACGCATCCCGGCGAGGATGGCCGTCCCGAGCCCGAGCTTGCCGGCCCGGTGCAGCACCTTGACGCGCGGGTCGGCCGCGGCCAGGCGGTCCGCCAACTCCCCGGTGCCGTCGGGCGAGTTGTCGTCGATCACCAGGATATCGGCGCGGGGGACGGCAACGTGAACCGCCTCGGTGAGGGGCTGGAGGTTGTCGCGCTCCTTGTACGTGGCGACGCAAACCAGGATCCGCTCGGCCCGGGCGGCAGCGTGCGGGTTCGCGGGGTCGCGCGTCATCGCTCCTTGCACCTTCCCGTGACGAAAGACTATTCTATACGGGAGGGCGTAACCATTTGCACCGTGGACTGTGGTCAACGGTTCACCTCCGCGGCCCGCCCGCCCCGGGTTGGCGGACGAAAGGGACTGTCATGGCAGCCGTGCCGGTCATCACCTGCCCCGCGTGCGCGAAGAGGTTCAAGGGGCGCGAGGGACTCGAAGGCAAGAAGATCCGCTGCCCCGCGTGCGGACATGCATTCATAGTCCAGATGGGGGGGAAGGGCAAGCCCGAATCGTCCCGGGAAGGCGCGCCGACCAAGGCGCCGGCGAAGGCCGGCGCGAAGGCGCCCGCCCAGGCTCCGCCCGCTCCCGAGCCCCCGCCGCCCGATCAGGAGATAGACGAGGAGGGCAACCCCTACGGGGTGACCACCCTCGATCTCCGCCCGCGCTGCCCCAGCTGCGCCAACGAACTGGTGAGCGAGGATGCCCTGATCTGCGTGTATTGCGGGTACAACACTCAGACACGCACCACCGGCAAGACGAAGAAGGTTATCGGTCTGACCTTCGGCGACCGCCTCAAGTGGCTCCTGCCGGGGCTGGGCGGCCTGGCCGGGATTCTGATCCTTTACTTCGGGTTTCTGTTCTACTGCCTCGCCCTGCCGGGCATGCTCCCGAAGGACTCGTGGACGCAGATGTTCGTTCACGAGTCGATGCGCCTGTGGATCGGCATCATGGTCCTCGGCGGGATCTGGGCGGTGGCGCTGTTCGGACACAAGCGACTGGTTTTCGAGCCGACCCCGCCGGAGGTGGAGAAGGAGTGATCCGCAGCGTCCGGTCCGCCGCTTGCGACTTCGCGGGAAGTTGCGAGCGGTCCGGAAGAACCTCATGGGCTCCGTCATGATCCCGACCATCCACGCCGCGGCCGAGGACGTCCGCGGCGGACGCCTGTCTCCCCCTGACCTGCTCGAAACCTGCCTCGCCAACATCGACCGGGCCGAGGAGCGCGTTCGGGCCTGGGTGCTGATCGACCGGGAAGGCGCCCGCGCCGCGGCGCGCCGCCTGGCCGACGAGCTGCGGCACGGCCGCTACCGCGGGCCGCTGCATGGCATCCCGGTCGGGATCAAGGACATCATTGACGTCTTCGACTGGCCGACCGCCGCCGGGTCGCGGCTGTGGGCGAACAGTATCGCCCGCCGCGACGCGACCGTGGTCCGGCGCCTGCGCTGCGCCGGCGCCGTTCTCGTCGGCAAGACGGTCACGACTCAGTACGCCAGCTTCGACCCGCCGCCGACGCGCAACCCGTGGAACCTGGACCGAACGCCCGGCGGATCCAGCAGCGGTTCGGCCGCGGCGGTAGCGTGCGGCATGTGTCTCGGCGCGCTCGGGTCGCAAACCGGCGGCTCGATCACCCGGCCGGCCGCCTTCTGCGGTGTCGCCGGGTGCAAGCCGACCTACGGCCGCGTCAGTCTGAACGGGCTCGTTCCGCTCGCGGCGTCGATGGACCACCCCGGGCCGATCGCCCGTTCCGTCCACGATCTGGCGATTCTTCTGCAGGTGATCGCCGGTGCCGACCCATACGACCCGCTGTGCAGTACGCGGTCGGTCCCCGACTGCACCGCGCTGCTCGCCGAACCCCTCAAACCGCCGCGCCTGGGAGTGGTACGCGGGCTGTTCCAGGAGTTGCTGGAGCCCGCGGCGCAGGATTGCCTGGACGAGGCGGAACGGGCGCTGCGCCGGGCGGGCGCCCACCTCAAGGAAATTGCACTCCCGGCGAGCTTCCGCGAGGTGTTGCCGCGACACCGCATCGTGATGGCGGTCGAGGCCGCCCAGTTCCACGAGACGCGGCTGCGCCGGCACCCCGAGGACTACGCCCCGAACATCCGGACTCTGCTCGAAGAGGGGCTCGCGTATCCGGCCGTGGAGTACGCCCGGACGAAGGACCATCAGAGGGAGCTAAAGGAGGAAATGCTGGTCTGCTTCACCGGCGTGGACGCGCTGCTGACGCCGGCCACGCGCGGCCCGGCCCCGGCGGCGACAACAACCGGCGACCCGGCGTTCAACTCGCCGTGGAGTTACACCGGGCTGCCGACCGTGTCGATCCCTGCCGGCTGGAGTGCGGACGGGCTGCCGCTGGCGATCCAGCTGGCCGCGCCTCCCTGGCACGAGGCGGGGCTGTTCGCCGTCGCGGCCTGGTGCGAGCAGGTCGTCGGGCTGGAAGACCGCCTGCCGCCTGCCGTCAGCCCTCTTCCGCAATAGCCGAGCATGAGCGAACCGTCCTCACCTGGAATTCGGTCCGAGGGCAACGGCGCCGAGGAGGCGCCGGTGCCGCCGCGCGGGTGGCGCGAAACCGTCTTCCGCCTGGTGCCGGCCCTGGACTCTCTGCGGACCTACTCCCTCCCGAGCCTGCGCGCCGACCTGCTGGCCGGCCTGACGGTGGCGGCGGTCGCCGTCCCGCAGGCGATGGCCTACGCCTCTGTCGTCGGCCTGCCGCCGCAGTACGGGCTCTACACCGCCATCGTCATGACGGCGGTCGGCGCCCTGTTCGACTCGTCCCGGCAGCTGATCAACGGCCCGACGAATGCGATCTCCATCGCCGTCCTCAGTGCCCTCGTCGTCGTCCCCCCGGATGAGCGCATCTCGGCCGCCGTCCTCATGGCGCTGCTGGTCGGCCTGGTCCAGACCGGCATCACCCTTTTACGCCTGGGCGATCTGACGCGCTACGTCTCGCACGCGGTCATCGTCGGTTTTACCCTCGGTGCCGGGGCGCTCCTGGTTCTCGATCAGACCCGGAACCTGCTCGGCCTGAGCACGCCGCCGGGAGCCGGCGAGTATTTTCTCCTGCGCTTCTGGCGCACCCTGACCGAGGGATGGACAGCGGGCTGGGCCGTTCACGCCTGGACGATCTTCCTGGGCATCGGCACCATCGGCCTGGTGCTGCTCCTGCGCTGGGTCAACCGGCTGATCGGTGCCCGTGTGCTGCCCGAGTTGCTGCTCGCGGTCGTCGCCATGGCGCTGGCTGTCTGGTTCTGGGGACTCGATCAGCAGGAGGTGCGCGTCGTCGGTCGCATCCCGCCGCAGTTGCCCACCTTCCAGGTGCCCGAGGTCGAGTGGGGGCGCGTCCGCGCGCTGGCGAGCAGCGCCCTGGCGATTGCGCTGCTCGGTCTGCTGGAGGCGATCGCGATGGCCAAGGCCATCGCCGGCCAGACCGGCCAGAAGCTGGACATGAACCAGCAGTGCCTCAGCGAGGGGCTGGCGAATGTGGCCGGCAGTTTCTTTCAGTGCTACCCCGGCTCGGGGTCGTTGACCCGGTCGGCCATCAACCAGCAGGCCGGGGCGGTGACGCAGTGGTCGGGGGTGTTCTCCGCGGTTGCGGTCGCGGTCACGGTCCTGCTGTTCGCTCCGCTGGCCTACTACATCCCGTCCGCCGCCCTGGCCGGCATCCTGATGGTGTCGGCGTGGCGCATGGTGGATCGGCACCAGTTGCTGTTCCACCTCCGGGCGACCCGCTTCGACAAGCGCATCGTTCTGGCGACGGCGCTGGCGGCGGTGGCCGTGTCGGTGGAGTTCTGCATTCTGATCGGCGTGTTCCTGTCGTTCGTCCTGTACGTCCCGCGCGCCGCCCGGCTGCGGCTGACCGAACTGACGGTCACTCCGGAGCGGGTGCTGCGCGAGCGGGCGGAGGCGGACCCGCCGTGCGGCCGGCTGCTGATCTACGATCTGGAGGGGGAGTTGTTCTTCGGAGCGGCGCCGGCCCTGGAGCAGCACCTGTCCACGATCGAGAAGAATGCGCGGGAGGCGGCGCGCGTGGTGGTGCTGCGCGTCAAGCGCGTGCGGAACCCGGACGCGGTCTGCCTGGGCCTGCTGGACGCCTTCATCCAGCGCATGCAGGCGCGGCGCGTCACGGTGCTGATCTGCGGCGTGCGGCCCGACGTCGGGTGGATCCTGCACTCCACGGGCGTGGCAGACCGCCTGGGGCCGAGGGGAGTCTTCCGCGAAATGATCGGCCCGGAATCGAGTACCCTGGACGCGGTCCGGCACGCCTACGAACTGCTGAACGGCGACGTCTGCGCCGCCTGCCCACGCCGCGGCGAGGTGCAGGGCAAGGAACCGTGGTACTACATGATCTGACCCGTCGCTGGCGCTCTTACCAGTTCGGAGCGCCAGCGACGGTGTGCTTGCTGCGCGCGACCGGGCCTGTCCAGCGTCGCCGTGGCTCAGCGGCGGCGGCCGCCGATGACGGGACGGATGCGGACCGGGCCGGGCCGCGGACCGAGTACCGGGTTGCTGCCCTGGCCGGGGCGGATGACTCTGCCCGGGTTACTCCCGGGGTTGGCGCCGGGGTTGGCGCCGGGGTTGGCGCCGGGGTTGGCGCCCGGGTTGCTCCCGGGGTTGGCGCCCGGATTCTTCCCCGGGTTGACCTTCGGCGCGGTCCCCGGCGGATCCGCCGGGGTGGTGCCGGGGGCCGCGACCGGCGGACCCTTCTGGGGCGGCGGTCGCGGCGGCTCGCGGGCCATCAACTCCTCGCGCTCGATGGCCGTCTGCTCCAGCTGGACGAGATCCATCGCCCGGAACCAGGCGTTGGCAAGGTTCCCCAGCCGGGTCAGGTCCAGCGTTTCCTTGCCGTCCTTGCCGCCGGAGGTCATCAGCCCGAACGCCCGGCCGAAGCAGTTCTTGAGCACGTCCTCGTCGTAGTCCACGTCCCGCGGCAGGCTGCTCACCTCCTTGTAGAACTTCAGCAGCTTGTCCAGGTGATTGTGGGCCAGGTAGTGAGTCAGAGCCCAGGCGGTGCTGCGGGCAATCTCCAGCTGGTCGTCGGCCCGCGCCGCCAGTTCGTCCTGCTTCTCCTCGGCGGCCTCGTAAACCTGCTGCTCCAGGTCGTAGGCCCGGTTGAAGTAGGCGTCACTGATCACGTTCAGCAGAGTTTCCAGAGCCTGCTTATCGCCTAGCTTGCGGGACTTGCGCAGGTACTTGAAGCTGATCAGGTGAGTCCAGTTCGGCCCGCCGAAATTGGTATGGAACGCCCGGTGCGGGGTCTCGAAGAAGCTCGCCCCGCCGAACCGAGCCCACTCGGCGGTCACAACGTTGCGCGGCAGCAGACCGGACGCGGAGTAGAGCTGCCGGGCGCACTCGTGCGTGACCGTCGCCGCCTCCGATTCCTCTTCCATTGCCCGCTGGAGCATGGCCAGCGTCTGGAGCATCGGCAGGACGGCGCCCAGGTCCGGCCGCGTCTGCGCGATCTTGGCATCGTTCAGCAGGTTGGCCTCAGTCACCTTGTACTGGTTGGTCCACATGCTGTGATTGTTCTTGACCAGGGTGGCATACGCCTCGTCGAGGCGCGTCGAGGCCATGACCACGACGTTCTCGCGCCGGGCGGTGAACCCGTCCGCGACCATCGGCACCTGGTCGAACAGCAGGTGCTTGCTGTCGAAGTCCGTCCCGCTCCCCTTGCCGCCGCCCTTGGAGTCCGCCAGGACGGCCACCAGGCGGTGGTTCGGGACTGCCAGCGGCCGCCCCTTGAGGGCGAACCAGTAGTAGAAGCCCTGATACGTGTCTTCCATGCGGGCGAGGCGCCGCCCGATCGAGGCCTCGCCGGCGGCGCCCTTGACGTTGGTGAGCAGGGTGTAATGGCCGGACTTGCTTCGGATGGTCCGGTAGTCTTCCCGGCTGAGTTCCTCGACCAGCGCGACGGCGGCCGGGTCGTCGCGCTCCGGCCGGGCCTGGAGGGCCGTGCGCGTCTGCTCGACAGTCTTGACAACAGCGTGGTCGGGCGCCAGGGTCTTCAGATCGTCGATGACGATGAGGAACTCGCGGATCAGGCCATGCTCAAGCGCCCACTCGGCGAGCAGGACGAGTTGTTCGGGAGACTTGTCGGGGGACTTGCCGGACTTGTCCTTCTTGTCCAGGGCCGCCTTCCGGTCGGCAAACCGGGCGGCGACGGTCTTCATTTCGACGTACTTGCCGAATGCCTTGAAGGGGACATAGATCGCCTTCCCCCACTTCTGTTCAAGGGCGGCCAGGCCGTAGTTACGGAAGACCATCGGCACCTTTTTTAGCTCAAAACAGGCGTAGGCCCACAGCGGGGGAAGCGGTGCCTCCTTGATCACCCCGCCCATCGGATCGCCAGGCATTTCACCGCCCATCGGCCCGCCACCCATTGGACTGCCCATCGGTCCACCGGGGTAGCCGCCGCCCATCGGTCCACCGGGGTAGCCGCCGCCCATCGGTCCACCGGGGTAGCCGCCCATCGGACTGCCGCCCATCGGACTGCCGCCCATCGGCCCGCCGGGGTAGCCGCCCATCGGGGAGCCGCCCATCGGGGAGCCGCCCATCGGGTCGCCGGGGTTGATACCAATCCTGGGCGGGTCGATGAGGGGTTTGTTCAGATCGATCTTGATAATCACGTAGTCCGCCGACACCAAACCAACCAGTGGTCCGAGGACCGCCGCCACTGCCAGCAAGCAGCGTTTCATACCCGGAATCCTCCCTGCGAGAACGAGGCAACGGGAGTCAAAGGGGCTTGCCAATATGCCTATTGTCCGCCGATCCGGGCTTCCGAGCAAGAACATTTTGCCGCCGGACAAGGATTTCAAGGTTTTCGTCAAGCCCACGGGTGGCGTCCCGTGGGCTTGCCAAACCACGGTGGCACACCATCCCCTGGAACCTGCGCCAGGCAGTAGCGCGGCTCCCGGGCGGTACACGGCGGCAACCGGGGATGTATAATCATCCTGTCTCCTGTCATCCCTTCCACGGGTGCTGTCATGAGCTTCAAATTCGATCGGGTTCACGTCTGGTCGGGGGAGGTGCCGGACGAGGCCGGTGGCGTTGCGTCCAAACTGGCCTTCCTGGCCAGGGCGGGCGCCAACCTCGAATACATCTTCACCAAGCGTCTGCCCAACCGCGACGGGGTCGGCGTGCTGTTCGTCGCGCCGGTCACCGGGGCATCCCAGGTGCGTGCCGCCAAGGTGGCCGGGTTGCACGAAACCGACAGCCCGGTGGTGCGCCGCATCGAGGGCGATAACGAGGCCGGTCTCGCTCACCGCCTCACCCAGGAGTGGGCTCTGGCCGGCATCAGCTTGCAGGGTCTGACCATGACGGTGTTCGGCGGTAAGTTCATTGGTTACGCCGCCTTCGACACCGTCGCCGACGCCAACAAGGCCGCCCAGATCCTTGCCGATCTCGGGTCGCACCCGCCTCCCGCAGAGTGAGCGGGACAACGGACGCGGCTGGCACACGCTACTCATCGACCAGCAGAGCCCGCAGTTCGCCCGCCAGGAACACCGACCCTGTTACGCAGATCAGGTCGCTCGGTCTGGCGGCGGCACGGGCGCTTTCCCACGCCTCCGCCGGGCTGGCGCAAAGGGTACAAGGGAGAGCCGAGACGCCGCGCAGGATCTCGGCCAACCGCTCTGGCCGGACCGCTCGCGGATTGCTGGTGAACGGCGTCAGGTAAGCGTGACCGAAGTGCGGGGCCAGCACCCGGAGCATGCCCGCCAGATCCTTGTCCGCGCTGCCCGCGAACACCAGCAGTCGCCGCGGCGCCGCACCGTCCGGCCCGGCCGCCGGCAGTGGAAAGGAGGTCTGAAGGGTGTCGAGCAGCGCCTCCGCCGAGGCGAGGTTGTGGGCGCAGTCCAAAACCACGAGAGGCCGCCGGCCGACCACCTCCAGGCGCGCCGGCCACCGGACCCCCGCCAGCCCGGCCGCGACCGCGCGGTCCGGGATGTGCAGGCCGGCGTCGTGCAGGTGCTCGACGGTGGCGACGGCCAGCGCAGCGTTGGCGGCCTGGTGGGCGCCGAGCAGACTCAGCGCCATCGCCGGCCAGGCGCGGCGGTCCGTCGTGACGCGCACGCGCGGCAGCCGCTCCTCCGCCGCGGCGGCGATCAGTCCCGGCTCGTGTGCAAAGTCGAACTCCCTTCCCAGCTGGCGCAGCGAAACCCCGCGCTCCCGGCAGACGCGCTCGATCACTGCACGCGCCTCGACTGCGCGGGCGCCGCTGACGGCCGGGCGGCCTGGTTTGACGATGCCGGCCTTCTCGAACGCGATGCTCGCGAGCGTGTTGCCGAGCTGCTGGGTGTGGTCGTAGCTGATGCTCGTCAGGACCGCCACCAGGGGAGTGCAAACGTTCGTCGCGTCGAACCGGCCGCCGAGCCCGACCTCCAGCACCACTACCTCCGCCCGCCGCCTCACGAAGTGCAGCAGCCCCAGGGCGGTCGCGATCTCGAAGAACGTCACCCCGATGGTCCCGGACGGCCGTCGGGCATCGACCCGTTCGACCGCCGGGCGCACATCCTCGATCAGGGCGGTCAGCTCGGCGGCGCTGACCGGGACGCCGTCCACCTGAATGCGCTCCTCGACCCGGGACAGATGCGGAGACGTGAACAGCCCGGTCCGGTAGCCGGCATGCCGCAGGATCCCGGCCAGCATCGCGGACGTGGACCCCTTTCCCTTGCTCCCGGCGACGTGAACGACGCGCAGGTTCCGCTCGGGGTGGCCGAGGGCCGCCAGCAAGGCGCGCATACGGTCGAGCCGCAGGTCGCTCGGCCTTGGCGAGCGCTGCTCGTAGTTGACGCGACCGAACCAGTAGCGCACTGCCTGCTCGAAGGTCACCTTGTCATCCCGTCACGCGGTTCCGTCCGTGACGCCAGCGGCCAGCAGCTCGTCGATGTGGCGCCGCCAGGCGTCCGGGTGGCAGAGAAGATCCTTGGACAGCACCAGGCTTGCCCCGGCCGCCATGCCGGCTTCGAGGTCGTCCGGGTCGGCGGCCTGGCTGAACAGGGCGATCGGGAGGTCGGCGTGAGCGGGGGTGGCGCGGAGGCGCCGGCACAGCTCCACCCCGTCCATCCCGGGCAGGTGGATGTCCAGCAGGACGAGGTCCGGCCGGTTCTCCTGCAACCACCCCCAGGCATCCTCGGCGCTGGTCACCCACTTGACCTCATGGCGTGCCCGCTGCGCCAGGCGCTGGACGATCAGGCCGATCTCCGGCATGTCCTCCACCAGCAACAGCCGCGCGCCGCGCCCCTTCCCTGGTCCCACGGAGCCGCCCTCGCCCGGCACGGGGCCGGCCTGCTCGCCCGCGGTGAGGCGGCGCGGGACGGTCCCGGCGGCCGCCTGGGCGGCAACAGCGGCGCGGGGGAGAGTGAAATAAAACGTCGCGCCCTGTCCCGGCTCCGACTCGACCCAGATTCGCCCCGCGTGGGCCTCGACGATCTTCTTGCAGATTGCCAGCCCTGCGCCCGTCCCCTCGTACTTGCCGCGCCGGTGGAGACGCCGGAACATGCCGAAAATCTGCTCGTGGAACCGGCGGTCGATGCCGATACCATTGTCGCGCACGTACAGGGTGACGAACGCCGGGTCAGCGCCCTGGACCGCCTCCCCGGCCGTCGTTCCGTTCGCCGGTCGTGGTCCGCGCACCTCGCCGATGACGATGCGCGGCGCGCTACTGGTGTTGTAGTTCAGGCCGTTGCTGACGAGGTTTTGCAGCAGCTGGGTGACGCGCTCCGGGTCGCCCATGACGACCGGGAGGGAGCCCTCCGTGTGGATGGTCGCCTCCTTGCGGGTCACCAGGTCGGCCAGGTCCCGGCGCACGGTGGCGACCGCCTCGGCCAGGTTGAACGGGCGCGGGGCGGTGGCGATGCGCCCGGCCCGGCACAGCGTTAGCAAGTCGCCGATCAGCCGGGCCAGGCGGCGGCTGGCGAGGACCAGGTGGTTGACGCACCCGAACCCGTCCACGCCGAGCTGGGTCGAGTAGTCCTCGGCCAGGAACGTGCTGAAGGCGTTGATGGTGCGCAGCGGCTCCTGCAGGTCGTGCGACACGACGGACGTGAACTCGTCCAGCTCCTTGTTGATTTGCCGCAACTCCGCGTTCTTCCGCTCCAGCTCGTCGCCGCGGTGCCGCAGCTCGTCCGCCAGCCGCTTGCGCTCGGTCGCGTCCTGGGCGGCACTCCGCGACCGGACGAACCGTCCGCCCTCGTCCTGCAGCGGGACGGTGCGAATCCACACGTCGATGACCGTGCCGTCCTTCTTGACCCAGCGCGTCTCCACCTCGCCCGGACGCTGATATGCGTCCGGCTCCGCCCGGTAGCGCTCCCGACTCTCGGGCGTCAGGAGGGTGGTGTACGGCTGCTGGTACAGATCCTCGCGGGCGTATCCAAGGGCGTGGCAGAGAGTGTCGTTGAACCCGACGAGGTGTCCCCGGGCGTCGAGGCTGAAGTACATCGCCGGAGCGTGGTGGTAGAGGTCGCGGTAGCTCTCCTTGAGCCGCTCCAGATCCTGGTTGCTGCGGAGCAGGCGTTCGTTGGTTAGCGACAGTTCCTCGGTGCGGCGGCGGAGCTTGGCCTCGGCGCGGACGCGGTCGGTGACGTCGGCCAGGAAGCAGCGGAAGTGCAGCGGGCTGCCCTCGTCGGTGTGGCGCGTGACCACATCCATGCGCACATGCCGCTCGCGGTCCGGGGGCCGCGGCGGTCCGGGGAGATCGGCCGGCCCCTCCGGGACCGGAAGGCGGCAGCGCATGCGGAGGGAGACGTTGTGGGCCTCCCCGGTTTCGAGCGCCTCGGCGAAGGCGCGGCGCAGCACCGGCAGGTCATCGGGGTGAATCAACTCGGCGAGGGGCCGACCGGACAGCTGGATCCCGGACCGGCCGAGGAACTGCTGCAGCGCGGGGGTGGCAGTCAGCCAGTGAAGGCTGGGCGTCAGCCGCGCCACCATGTTCCGACTGGACCCGCTCCCCCGGTGGACGACGACCGCCCGGTCCGCAGCCCCCTCGCCGCGGGCCAGCTGGGCGCGGGCCGCCTCCAGCGCCTCGCCCTGGGTCACCAGTTCGGTGACAGCACGGCGGTAGCTCGCGTACAGAGCTTCGAGCTGGGCGGCGACCCGGCCGAGGATCGGGCCTTCCCCCGCCTCGATGATGGGTCGCTGGGAAGGCTGCTTGCGCAGCGTGGCGAGGCGGACGGCGACCCGATCCAGCGTGGCGCGGCAGCGGTGGGTTGCGGCCCAGGCGGCGACCAGTGCCGTCACCCAGCACAGCCCGGCAACGGCGGCGACCTCTCCCCACGCGGTCAGGACAGCGGCGAGCGGGTCGGCGGCGCGCGCCGCCCGCAGGCCGGCAAACAGGGCGCTGGCGAAGATGGCTCCGGCCGCCGTCCACAGGAAAACGCGCGGCGACGGGATGCGCATGGGTGGGGATCCTGGAGGAACGATCTCTTCACCCCACTATACTGCGCGGCCGGGGTTGAGGAGTAGAGGAGAGACAGTCGGCAGGAAGCCGGGTGAAAGCCCACGGGCAGCGCCCCGTGGGCCAGCTCACCGAAGACCTGGCCCACGGGGCGCTGCCCGTGGGCTTTGGTTGACTGCCTGCTGTCTCTACCCGCCCTGAACGGGCATGCACACCTGCTCGAGCAGTTTCTCACATCGATCCTGGAGCAGGTCGGCCAGGTTCGGCAGCGGGCCGCCGGCCGGGAGCGTCTCGCCCAGCGCCGCCAGGAAGCGCGGGAACCCGTACAGCCCGGCAAATCCGTCCAGGCTCACCGCCTCCAGCCGGGCGTGGCGGCCGCGGCGCTCCGCGTCCTGCCACAGCGTCTTGCTCTTGCCCGTCAGCGTCAGGTCGTCCTCGGGTCGGAGCAGGATCAGGTGATCGATGACCTGCGGCGTCGCCTCCAGGGACGACAGCTTGATCTCCAGATCCTTCGGCTTGCCCGGCCCGCGGCCAAGGAACAGCCCCAGCCCGACCTTCCACGGCTGGCCGCCCTTGCAGACCCAGTGGGCGATGGTGATCGCCCCGTAGGTCGGGTGGTCGCCGAACGTCAGCTCGCCGACGACGTGCTGCAAGCGCCACGGTCCGACCTTGACGCCGTGCTCGTGGCACAGCTGCAGGAACGCGCCCAGGCCCGCCTGCAGCTCGCGCGTCGCCCCCGTCAGGGCGCCCTCCGGCTCCAGTTTGCGCCGGGCGCTGCGCAGCTCCTGGTCCCACAGCTCGCCCAGGTTGATCCGCGGCAGCGTCTCGGCCGGCGCCGGTGTTGCCACGGCAGGGGCTGGCAACGGGGCCAGCGGGACGGCAGCAGGTGTGGCGGGGGGTGGCAGGGAGGCGGGCGTTTCGACGACCACCACCGACCTGACTTCCGGCGGCGCCTCCGGGCTGGGGAGGGTGCGTGCCCCGGCGGCCGGAACAGGCGCGGGAGCCGGGTCCGTTGCTGCGGCGGCGGGGTTGGCCGCCTCGCCGTAGACGACGTGGTCGAACAGATGGCGGAACTGCTGGAGCATGTCGCGCAGCGTCGGCTCGGTGCGCGCCACCCGATCTGCCTGCTCGTCGGTGAACGGGAAAAGCGACGGCAACTCGCCCGCGTCGGCCAGCTCCGCCAGGCATGGCCCCAGCCGCGCCTCCACCACGCGCCGCACCAGGTCCGGCGGCGGCGCCTCCAGGCGCAGCGCCTTCACCGTCCCGTGGCCCGGCAGGTGGATCGGGTTGTTCAGCCGGTCCTGGATGTACCCGTCCAGCGACGGCACGAAGCGGTTCCACAGCCCGCGCTCAGCGAAGATCAGGAAACAGATGCCATCGACCTGATGCATCGTCTGCACGATGCCGGCGAAGAACGCCTCCGCGACCCGGTGGCCGTCGTCGGCGCGGCGGGCGAGCAGGAGGTCTTCAAGCTGGTCGAACGCGACCACGACCGGGATCTTCAGATCCCGGAACACCTCCATCAGCACCTTGAACAGCGCCAGAACCAGATCCTGCCGGCTCGGCCGCACCTTGAAGTCCAGCTCCGCGAACCCGTAGGTGAGGAACCCGGCCAGGTCGCCCTCGTCGCCGAGCAGGGCGGCGCGGGCAAACCCCTGGTGGATGTGACGGCGCATCAGTCCGGCGGTATTGTGCGCCTCGGTGCGCGCGACGTACCGGCCCAGCACCTCGCACGCCCGCGCGCACTCCAGGCCGCACTCGGACAGGATGCGGCGCAGACTGTTGACGCCCGGCCGCACCGGCGCGCGCGCCAGGCTGTCGATGAGCCACTGCACCTTCTCCTGCGCCTGCGCCGTCCCCAGCCCGAGCTTGCGCGCCCACCGGCCGAGGACCGGGGCCGGGAACAGATCGAGCTGCTCGTCGTGCGGCAGTTCGCCGAGCGCACGCTGCAGCAGGCGGCGCGTCAGCTCCTCGCCGACGAACTCCAGCGGCCGCGCCCCTTTCTGTCGCCCGCCGCCGAGCAGGGTGTCGATTACCTGGAACAGCAGGTATTCGAGGAACTCGGAATCCTTCTGGAAGACGCCGGGCGTGACGAGGAGCTGCCACCCCTCTTCCCGGCCGTGCTTGATCGAGTGGAGCAGGTGCGTCTTGCCGGCGCCCTTGTTGCCCAGGACCGGGACCACTTCCGAGTGGGTCGCCGGGTCGTAGCGGTACAGATCGACGACGCCGAGCAGCTGCTGCCGCTGCAGGGCGAACAGTTCCTCGACGTGGTAGCGGGCGCACACCTCGTCGTCGGGGTTGCGCGCGAAGTAGTTGCGAAACGGATTGCCGGCACGGCGAAAGACCTCCAGGGTCCGCTCGTTCAGCGGGGGTGCGGCCGCGGTCAGTGGCATGAGAACCTCCATGTGCAAGGGGTCAGGGGTCGCTGGCAGCTGCCCGACGCTGGCGCTCCGGGTTGGTCGGACCGCGCCACCCCCTCAGATCGCCACAAACGGCCCAGCGCGATGCGGCAGGCCGCCCGGGCAGTTCGGGTTGTCCAGCGGGGAGTAGTAGTACTGCACCACCGGATCGAGGAACTGGTCGGGCGCGACCAGTTCGTTCCGGACGAAGAAGGCGTTCACGCCGGTCGAGTCGGTCGCGACGAGGGTGTACCCCTTCTTCCGGCCGAGCGCGGTCAGCGACGCGAGGCTGGCCCCGTAGTACGTCGTCCCGTCCCAGCGGTGATCCGGATCCTCCCTCATCACCCAGCGTCGCGGCGGGGCGTGGGCCGCGTTGTACTCGATCACCACCACGCGCGGCCGCCAGTTCTCGATTGCGGCCCACACCCAGTAATCGTTCCCGTCAATGTCGATCGACAGCAGGTCGAGATCCGGCGGGACCGCCTGGGAGCGCAGCAACGGCTCGATGCTGGCAGACGTCGCCATCGCGTAGAAGCACCGGACCTCGCGGCGAGCCCGATACCGTTCGACCAGCCCGGCGAAATGCCGTGCGTCCGCCTCGACGAACAGCCCACTCCAGCCCTCTTCCAGGGCCAGGCGAGCGCAGTTACATTCGCGGCCGTCCTCGACGCCGATCTCGACGAAGTAGCGGCAGGTCGTGCCGATGCGTCGGAAGATCTCCTGGAGGATGCCGTCCTCGCCGTTCTGTGAGTACACGCGCCGCTCGTAGCCGCGCAGATCGTTGGCCTCCAGCCAGCGGCGGCGCTGGATCTCGGCGCTGACGCGCTGAAACTCCGCTCTCAGCCCGCCGGCCCGGACCAGCCACAGAGCCCCGCGGGCCGCCGACACCAGATTTCGCATCATGCTCATGGTGTTCCCAAACCTGACCTCTCCGGCCCCCTCCCCTGGCAGGAAAGGGGGGTGAGGAGGGTTGAAAGCCCACGGGCGGCGTCCCGTGGGGTGAGGTGCCGGAGACTCGACCCACGGGGTGCTACCCGTGGGCTTTGCATCCTCACGCCTCGCCTCCTTCACCTCACCGCAAATTCGCGTAGTAGGCGACCTCGTGCCCGGCCAGCAGCGCGAAGAGCGGCTCCGGCAGGTCGTAGAGCGGTCCGGTCCACGGGTGCAGGTAAATGCGTCCCGCCTCGTCCAGCCGCCGTAACCCGTCGTGAAACTGGCCCACCGTGAGGACCGGCTGCACCGGGCGCACCGCCTCGTACAACTCCGGGAGCGGGCAGTCCCCCGGCGCCCCGGCATGTTGCCGTCGCCCCAGGTAGGCGAGGGCTTCCGCTTCCCAGCCTGCGGCCGCGTGCGCGCCCTCATCCCCCTTCGGGGGGCCGGCCTCGGGAGGCTGCATCACCTGCGCGAGCACCTGCGCGGCTACCGCCTTCAGCTCCTGCAGGCTCTCCTGCGTCCGCAGGGCGGCGCTCACCAGGTCGGCGAGCTGGCCCTCACGCGCCTCGACGGCACGCACCAGATCCTCCAGCAGTTCGCGCGGGTTCGTCTCGGTGAGGAGGAATGCGAGCCCCTTGTCGGTGATGGCGCAAACCTCCTGGACCGCCTTGCCCCGCGCCTCGGTGCGGACCACCTTGACGAGTTCCTGCTCCTTGCAGCGCTGGGCGGCGTGACGGGCGGCGGCGGTGGCGGGGAAGAGGCCGGGGCCGGACCTGGTGGCGTGCAGCGGAAGGCCCGTCGGGTCGGCGACGGCCCGGCTGAGCGCTTCGAGCAGGAGCTGTGTGGATCGGTCGGCCATGACGCCCTCCCTGGCTGGCCCGGTGCGAGGCGGGGTTGGCTGGCTTCCCACGCCCGCCGTATTATCCACCCTCGCCCAAAGGAAGCAAGGTCAGGATAAAACCTTTCCTCGGCCCCCCAATCTCTCTAGTATCACCGCAACACGTACCGCCGGCCCGGACCGCTCGCGTCCGGCGCCGGCCCATTTGGTGCCCTACGCCCCGGCACTCTCTCTTACCAAAAGGGGGGGACCATGCGCAACCTGTTCCGCTACGGAGGCCCGCCGCTGCTCGCCGCCGTCATCCTGGTGTTCGCGTTCGCCGGCACCTTCTACGCCCAGGTCGGCGGCCCTGACGCGGCGCCCGGGGACGCCAAGGACCGCAAGATCCGCGAAGCCCTGCGCATCGTCATCGAGCAGGGCCGCAGCCTGCACAACCGCCCGAACTTCGACTACGTCGGCTGCTACCGCGTCTTCCAGGGCGGGCTGACGGCCGTGCAGCCGCTCCTCGACCATCATCCCGACCTGCAGCGGGCAATCGCCGACGGCCTCGCGAAGGCCGAGGCTCTCCCGCCGAACCAGCGTGGGTTCGCCCTCCGCGACGTGATCGATCGCATCCGCGCCCGCCTCGGCGGCGCGACCGGATCGGGCCAGGACAAGACACCTGCCGACAAGGGTGTCCGGCCGATGGACAAGGAGATGAAGGATCGCAAGGAGCCGGACAAGCGGCCGCCGCTCGACGGCACCAAGGATCTGCCGCCGCGCAAGGACCTCGACAAACCGAAACCGGACGACAAGCAGCCGCCGCGCAAGGATCTCGACAAACCGAAAGACGACAAGCGGCCGCCGCTCGACGGCACCAAGGATCTGCCGCCGCGCAAGGACCGGCCCGTCGTCCCGGGCGACGGCGAGAAGAAGGACGACAAGGGTCCGGGACCCGGGGTGAAAACTCCGGACGTCGGGACGCTAACCGGCAAGGTGATGTACAAGGGGAAATCGCTGACCAGCGGCTACGTCACCCTGCTCGGCCACGACGGCCGGAAGTACAGCGCGTCGATCCGCCCGGACGGCACCTACGCCTTCCAGAAGGTGACCCTGCCGCTGGACGAGTACACGGTGACGATCGAGCCGGAACCGGCCCTCGTTGGCCGACCCGGGACGGTCATGCTGCCCCAGGTGTACCGTGACGTGACGACCTCCCCGCTCCGCGCCACCGTGCGGCGCGGCGCGAACAGCGCGGACCTGCAGCTGGAGTGAGCCGGTAAGGCCCGCGCAGGGATAATCTGGACAGTGACAACCGGCTGTCCGAGCCCGCAGCGTAAGAACCGGCGGAGCAAACGCGACGAGCCGGAAGCGTCAGCGACGGCAGCCTGGACAAAGCCGGCGCTGACGCTTCCGGCTCGTCGGCGTCATGGGGTTTGGTCCGGTAGCCCTACGGCTTCTCGATCGAGAACTAACACAGGTTTTTACATCACTCGCAAGTCGCACTCAACTTGGAGCTAAAGTCCGTCCCATTCGGGACAGTACTCGGAGTGAGTGAACCAGACAAGGGGAGGGTGAACCATGAAACCCGTGAAAAAACAACGAACCCTGCAAGCCAGCGCATCGCTTCTCGTGCTGGCCGCCGTGCTGGTGGCCTGGAGCGTGAAACTCGACGCCGCGGATCAACCGCTACCGCCGAACACTCTCACTGACGCCGAGAAGAAGGCCGGCTGGAAACTGCTCTTTGACGGTAAGACGCTCAACGGTTGGAAGGCGAGCGAGAACCCGGCATCGTTCGTCGTTCGCGACGGAATGATCGTGGCTCATGGCCAACCCCGCAGTCATCTCTATTACACCGGGTCCGTTAACAACGCGAACTTCAAGAATTTCGAGTTCCAGGCCGATGCCAAGGCCGAAGCCGGGTCCAATGGCGGCATTTACTTCCATACCCGCTTCCTGGAAAACAACTGGCCCCAGAAGGGTTGTGAGGTTCAGATTAACAACGCGAAGAAAGAACCGCGAAAAACCGGCAGTCTTTACGCCATCCAGGATGTTGCCGAATCGTCAGTCAAGGACAACGAATGGTTCAATTTGCACATCATCGTGCGCGGCAAGCAGGTCATCGTGAAAATCAACGGCAAGACACTGGTCGATTGGACGCAGCCTGCCGATTTCCAGTCGCCGAAGAACCCAACCTGGTCGGACCGCAGACTGGCGTCGGGCACCTTCGCCCTGCAAGCCCACGATCCCAAAAGCGTGGTGTACTACAAGAACATTCGCGTCAAGCCGCTGCACGAGCCGCGCACGATCAAGCCCGGCGACACGTCCGAAGGAAAGGCTGGTCCGCAAACCTCGCGACTCCCGCAAACGAACCGGCTGGCAATCAGCTCGAATCACAGGTATCTGGTGGATGCGAAGGGGCATCCATTCTTCTATCTGGCCGATACGGCGTGGGACGTCTTCATGAGGCTCGATCGCAAGGAAGCGGACGAGTATTTGAAGAAGCGCGCCGAGCAGGGTTTCAATGTCATCATGGCGATCCTCATCGGGTGGAAGCCGGGCGAGAACGAGAAAAACGCCTACGGAGAACCGCCGCTGCTCGGCAAGGATCCTGCACGGCCCAACGAGAAGTACTTCGCTCACGTCGATTACATCGTGAACAAGGCGAACTCACTTGGCATGTTTGTGGCCATCGCGCCGGCATGGAGCGACTGGATGTACAAGAATGTCCGGCCGGGACCGCATCCGTTCAATCCGAAAAACGCGAGAAGCTTTGGCCAGTACGTCGGCCGGCGTTACAAGAATAACAACGTCATCTGGATCATCGGCGGCGACCGAAACCCCACGGGGTATGAGGATATCCTGCGGGCGATGGCGGCCGGGCTGGACGAAGGGGACGGCGACAGCAACTTTCTTATGACGTTCCATGGCGAGAAGTCCGGAAAGCGGATGCCGCCGGAAAACGTGTACTACGAGCGACTCGGTTCATCGCACCTGTTTGGCAAGGAACCGTGGCTCGATTTTCACGGTGCCTATTCGGGACATCAATGGGCCTATCCGACGTATCGCCTGATCGAGCAGGACCGAGCGATGAAGCCAACGCGCCCCGTCATTGACCTGGAGCCTTGCTACGAGAACCACCCCTATCACCCGGACGGATCACCGTATCACGCCAACCCGCGCAAGTGGGACGGCAAGACGCGCGGCACTGCGGCACTGATCCGCAAGCAAGCGTACTGGGCGATCCTGGCCGGAGCGGCGGGCCATACCTACGCCGCCAATGACGTGTGGTCGTTCTACGATGGGGAAAAGAGCCTGGGCAAATACGCTGAGTTGTACCGCGTGACGACGCACTGGCGCAAGGCGTTGGACTTTCCTGGCGCTGTCCAGATGGGCATCCTGCGCCGTCTGTTCGAGTCCCGCCCGTGGTATCGGTTGGCGCCCGACCCTACCGTCATCGCTGCCGGCCAGGGCCGAGGAGAAGATCACATCCAGGCGGCGCGGGCCGACGACGGTAGTTTCCTGATGGCCTATTTGCCCTCTGGCCGCCCGGTCACCATTCACATGAACAAGGTTGCGGGCGACCGGGTGCAAGCCCGTTGGTTCAATCCGCGCGAAGGAACCTGGACCCATATCGGAGAATACCCCGCCACGGGAACGCGCGCGTTTACTCCTCCATCGCACGGACCAGTCTCCGATTGGGTTCTCGTCCTGAGCCGCATGACCTGATGCGGACAACCCGCGCAGGCGTCTGCCATGCCGATCCACGACGGGACGCGCGTTGACGCCAGTCCGTTCCACGATTCCCGCCCAGGTGTTGCTCGAACAGCCCGCGAACGGGAGCCGGCAGGATTCTGCCGACAACCCGTAGGCGCGCGCCGCCGGGCATGGGATAATCTCCTTGCCCCCGGTGGTGCCCGCGCGGCGAACTGGCACCGCCGTGGGCAAATCGGTGACCGGGTTGGTCGGGAAGGTCGGATCGTTCGTCTATATCGTAGGTTCCCCAAACCCACGGAGCGCGCCCCGCGGATTGTGACCCGTGGGCCGGCCCAGGGGATGATACCATGAACCCGTTGCAGAGTCGCCTGGCTGACCTGCGCCGCCGCCTGCGGCTGGTCGTGACATTCCGGGGAGGCTGCTGGGCGCTGGCCGCCCTCATCGGTTCGGTAGCGCTGGCCTGCCTGATCGACCAGGCGGTCTACCTGCGCACCAGCCGCGACCTGCCCGCGCTGATCCGGGCCGGGTTCCTGGTGGCTATCCTCGGCGGAGCCGGGTACGTCGCCTACCGCTTCCTCTTCCGGCCGATGACGGCCCGGACCGACGACCTGTCACTGGCCCTGCGCGTCGAGGAGCAGTATCCCGAGCTGAACGACGCCCTCGCCAGCACAGTCCAGTTCCTGCAACAGTCGCCCGCCGTTCCCGGTGTCTCGCCGGCCCTGCAGCGCGAGGCCGTCCAGCGCGCCATGCGCCTGGCCCAGGGGTGCGACTTCAACAAGGCGGTCGATGCGCGCGGCGCCCGCCCGGCCCTGCTCGCTCTCCTCGCCGCCGGCGCCCTTGTGGTGCCGTTGCTGCTCTGGAACCCGGGCCTGGCCGGCACCTCGCTTGCCCGCCTCGCCGACCCGTTCGGCGGCCACCTGTGGCCCGGCCACGGCCAGCAGACGCGGCTGACCGTCGAGTTCCCGGCCCGCATCGGCTTCGGCCAACGCTTCACCATCCGCGGCAAGGTCGCCGGCATCGTCCCGGCCGACGCGACGATCGAGTTCCAGAACCTCGTGCCGTCCCCACAGACGTTCAAGGTCGTCAAGAACGAGGACGGCACCGCCGGCACGCTGACCGCCCCGATCGACATGAGCCAGCAGCGACGCGACTTCCGATTTCGCGTCCGGGCCAACGACGCTGTCTCGCCGAAGAAGGAGGGCGAGTGGCACACCGTCGAGCTGCGCCACCCGCCGGCGCTGGCCCCGCACTACGGCAAGCCGTCCCCGCAGCTGACCATCCACTACCCGCGCTACACCGACCTGCCCTCGCCGGTGAAGCTCGCTCCAGGGAGCGGCAACGTTGAGGGCGTGCCGGGCACCCACGTCCAGATGGTCGCCGCCACGGACCGGCCGATCGCCCGCGCCTGGGTCGAGTACGCCCCGGTCGCCCCACTGGTGGAGGAGGCGAGCGTTCTCGGGATGTTCGGCGCTCACGACCCGCTGAACGGAGCGGCCCTGCTCGCGGGCGGCCACGCCGTCTGGGGCCGGACCTATGCCAGCATCAAGCCGGACGGCCGGGAGTTCACCCTCGCCTTCCAGCCGTGGACGATGGGTGTGTACGCCCTGGTGCTCGAGGATGCCGAGAAGCTGATCCGCGTGTACGAGTTCGACGCCCGCATCTTCCCGGACCCGCCGCCGGCCGTCTCGTTCGTCCGCCCGGCCGGCAATCAGAGCGTGGTGCCGAACGCCTCCCTCACCATCCGGGCGCTGGCCGAGGACGAGGTGTACGCGGTCCGGTCGATGTACCTGGAGTACCGCCGCAAGGACAGGGACGGCAAGTTCCTCGACGACGGCCCGCGGCGCATCCCGCTGTACGACGGCGGCGCCGTCGGGCGGGTGGTGCCGCAGCTGCTCGCGTGCCTCGCGGCCCGGCCGGTGCCGCTGGCGGCCGGGTACGCGCTACGGCTGCGACCGAAGCGCGTCGAGGCCGAGACGCGCTGGTCGCTCGCCGGACTGGCCAACGAGGGCGATACGCTGCTCGTGCAGGCATGTGCGCTCGATTTCAACGACCTGGCTGCGTTCCCGACCCCGGGCCGTAGCCCGGTCCTCGAGCTGAAGGTGGTCGGCCGCAAGAAGCTCGTCGCCGACCTGGACGACGCCCAGGCGCAGATGCAGCAGGCGCTGATGCGGCTGCGCGAGATGCAGCAGCGCGCCATCGAGAAGGTACGCGCGGCCGAGGAGCAGTGGCGCGTCACCGGCAAGCTGCGCCCCGAGGACGCGGTCAACGTGGCCGAGGCCGAGCAGCTCCAGAAGCAGATCCAGGAGCGCGTCGGTGAGAAGCCCGACGAGGGGCTGCGCGGCGAACTGGCCCGGCTGCGGCAGACGATGCGCGACAACAAGCTGCCGAGGTCCGCGACCGAGGAGCGGCTCAAGGCGATGAAGGACGAGCTGGACCGGCTGGCCCGCGAACACCTGCCGGAGATCGAGCCGCGCCTGACCAACGCCCGCCGGGAACTGGAGAACCGCGCCGACGCCCGGCCGCCGGCGCCGAAGGAGCGCGGCGACCTGGACCGGGCACGCGAGCACCAGGAGGAGGTCAAGCGATCGATCGACGATCTGCTCAAGTTCCTCGATAACTTTGCGCCGGTCCAGCAGGTTCGCGGCGAGCTGCGGCAGATCCTCGACAAGCAGCGCGAGCTGCAGCAGGAGACCGAGAAGCTGGAGCTGAACACTCGCAAGGCGATCGCGAAGGAACCGCCGCCGAAGGTCGCGCCGAAAAAGGACGAGAAGCCCCGGCCCGTCCAGCTATCGCCGGAGGACGAGGCGACCCGACGCGAGCTGGCCGCCCGTCAGAAAGCGCTGGCCGACCAGATGCAGGGACTGCTGGACAAGATGAAGCGCATGGCCGAGGAGCGCGATCTGCGCGATCCGCGCGGCGCCGACATGCTGCGCAAGGCCGCGGAGATCGGCGGGGAGGACAGGGAGAAAGGCCACTGGGTCGTGCCCGAGATGCGCAACACGTCCAAACAGATCCACGACCCGGCCGGCGAGATCGAGCGTCCGCAGCTGAACCGTGCCATCGGCCAGCAGGAGGAAACGATCAAGGCGTTGGAGAAGATGGTCGAGGCGATGGAGGAGGGGCGCGATGCCGAGGTGGAACGCATCCTCAAGAAGCAGCGCGCCGGCGGCAAGCAGCTGGAGAAGCTGAAGGACGACCTGGAGCGGCTGAAGAAGAAGGTGGACAAGGCCAGGCAGATCGCCGACCCGAAGGAGCGCCAGAAGGAGCTGCAGAAACTGGCCGAGGAGCAGCGCGACCTGCAGGCTCAGGCCGAGAAGCAGGCCCGCGAGCTGCAGCGGCTCCAGGCGCCGCGCGCGGGCAAGGCGCTCGACCAGGCGGGCCAGAAGATGGAGCGGGCGGCCAAGCGGCTGGATCAGGGCGAGGCCCCCGAGGACGAGCAGAAGGAGGCAATCGAGCAGGTGCAGGAGGCCCAGGACCAGCTCCAGCAGGCGCAGGAGCGGACCGAGGAGGAGCTGGCGCGCGAGCAGCTCGCCCGCATCGCCGACCGCCTCAAGGGGCTCAAGGAGCGCCAGGACGCCGCCATCACCGAGTCGGCCCGCCTGCACAAGGAGGTGCTGCGCAAGGGCCACTGGACCCTCGGCCTGCTGAACAGTCTGGAGGACCACGGCAAGGCCCAGCAGGGGCTCGGCAAGGAAACGGCCTCGCTGAAGGAGAAGCTCAAGGGAGCGGCGGTCTTCGAGCTGATCCTCGAAAAGGCGGCGAAGTCGATGGACGGAGCCGCGGCTCAGATCGGCAAGCGCCGCGAGAAGGGCCTGAACCGCCAGGGACCGGCCGCGCTGGAGAAGGCGCAGCTTGCCGACGAGGCAGGTGCAGACAAAGAGACGCAGAAACTCCAACTGGCCGCCAGCCGCCGACTCCAGCGGCTGCTCGATGCGATAAAACCCGAACTGGAGGCCAGACGACCACCGAAGAAGGATAATGAAAAGAAGCAGCAGCCGAAGGAAGGCGACCCGAAGGACAGGGACGGCAAGAAGGAGGCGCAGAAGGGCGGTCTGCCGGGGGACGGCATCCCGCCGGTCGCCCAGCTGAAGGCGTTGCGGGAGGAGCAGCAGGAGGTCAACGACCGCACGCGCGCGTTCGCCGAGCGCCACCCCAACGAGGGGAACCTGACCGAGCCGCAGCGGGCCGAACTCGACGCCCTGCGCCTGGACCAGGAGCGCCTGTTCGAGTTGTTCCAGAAGATGCTCCAGTCGGCAGCCGGTCCCCAGGGGGCCAACGGAGGTAACCCATGAAGCAGCTCGGTTTCCTGGTGTGCTGCGCGTTCGCCCTCGCGGTCGCTGGCGTCGTGGCCGGCGATCCCGCCCAGGGCAAGGCTGACGACCCGCCAAAGGGCGGGAAGGTGGACCTCGAAAAGGTCGCGCCCGCGCAGAAGGGCGAGGAGAAGGTTGCGCCCGCGCAGAAGGACGAGCCCGCGCAAAAGATCGACGACAAGGTTCCGCCCGAGAAGCTCGACCCCGCCGAGGAGAAGGGGAAGAAGGTCGATCCGGCCGCCGAGCAGAAGAAGACCAAGGAACTGGTGCAGCGCATCGCGCGCGGGATGCGCGACTCCGAGAAGCGCCTGAGCGAGAAGGATCCGCGCGACACCACGCAGCAGATCCAGCGCGACGTCGTCAAGGATCTCGACGACCTGATCAAGAAGATGAAGGACGATCAGGACAAGCAGGGCGGCGGGGGCGGGGGTGGCGGCGGCCAGGCTGGTGGGCAGGCGAGCGGCCAGGCAGGCGCCCAGGGCCAGAAGGGCGGCGCGCAAGGCCAGAAAGGCAGTCAGGGCGGAGAAGCAGGCCAGGGCGGCCAGGGCGGGCAGGCGAAGGCCCAGGGTAAGGGCGGCGGCCAGGGTGCCCAGCAGGACCGCGGCCAGGGCAAGGGCGGCGGCAAGGATAACAAGGGCGGCGAAGGGGGCAAGCAGGGAGGCCAGAAGGGCGCCAAGAAAGACGCCGGCAAGGGTGGTGACGGCCAGCAGGCCGGCAAAGGGAAGCAGGGCGGCAAGGGTGGTGACGGGGCCAACGGTGCCGGTTCCCTCGCCAAAGCCAAGACCGCCAACGAGCGCGACGATCGGCTCGCCGACCTGTACCGCGACGCCTGGGGCCACCTGCCCGAGATGCGCCGCCAGGAGATGGACACCTACGCCCGCCAGCAACTCATGGAGCGCTACCGTCGGCTGCTCGAACAGTATTACAGCACGATCGCGGAACAGAACCGGCGTCGGGACGAGTAGCCCTCCTGCTGACTGCCTACTCCCGAGAGGAGATTCAACCATGTGGACCCGTCGTGAATTCCTGGTGCGCGGGGTGGGACTCGGCCTGGGCGCGGCCGGCGGGGGGCTGGCCCTGCGCGGCTACGGCGACGACGCGGTGCCGGACGGCAGCCAGTCGCGCGGCATGATCACCCGCGCCGCTCAGGAGGCCATTGACATGGGCCTGGCCTACCTGGCGCGCGAGCAACACGCCGACGGGTCGTTCGGCACCAATCAGCACCGCGGCAACGTCGCTATCACGAGCCTGGCCGGCCTCGCCTTCATGGCCGGCGGCCACCAACCCGGCCGCGGTCGCTACGGCAGCGCCGTCACGCGCGCGCTGCACTTCGTCCTCGACCAGGAGCACCGCGACCGTCCCGGCTTCCTGCACAACCGGACCGCCGTCCTGCACGGGCCGATGTACGGCCACGGGTTCGGTGCCCTCTTCCTCGCCGAGGCGCACGGGATGGTCCACGGCCGCGAGCTGCGCGAGCGCCTGCGCGGCACCCTCGAGCGGTCCGTCCAGTTGATCATCAAATCTCAGAACCCCGAGGGCGGGTGGCGCTACCACCCGGTCCCGCAGGACGCCGATCTGTCGGTCACCATCTGCCAGATCATGGCCCTGCGCGCCGCCCGCAACGCCGGCATCGGCGTGCCCAGGAAGGTGGCCGACAACTGCACGAAGTACGTCAAGGACTGCCAGGATCTCCACGGTGACGGCGGGTTCCGCTACATGCGTCACGGCGGGCCAACCGGCTTCGCGCGCACCGCGGCGGGCGTCGTCGCCCTGTACAGTGCCGGCGTCTACAAGGATCGGTCAGTCGAGAAGGGACTGGACTACCTGATGCGCAACTGCAGGCCGGGCAACGCGCAGGAGGGGTTCGGCCGCCGGCGGATGGACATGCAGATGCACTACTACTACGGTCACTACTACGCTGTGCAGGCGATGTGGACGGCCGGCGGGCGCTACTGGACGCAGTGGTATCCGGCTATCCGCGACGAGTTGCTCAACCACCCGGACCGCGACCGCGCCACCGGCTCCTGGTACGATCGCCGGATCTGCCCGCACTACTGCACCGCGATGGCCTGTATCATCTTGCAGGTTCCCAATAACTACCTGCCCATCCTGCAGCGATGAGCCCCACGCCCCATCACCCTGCGACGAGCGGGGGCGGACTGCTTGTCTCCCCACTCCCTCCGGTGGGGGGAGTGGGGTTCCTGGCGATGGGCTGGATCATCGCGTTCGCACTCCTTCCAACCATCCCCACCCAGCTGCCCTCTCCCCGGTTCGACATCGCGACCGCGGCGGGTCAGGTCCACACCGGGGCGGTCGAACACCTCGGCGAAGACTGGTCGGTGCGCGTGCGCACGGCGGCCGGCCCGGTCGCGGTGAAGGGCGATGAGGTGGTCCGCGTGCGCCGCCACGGCGTCCTGTTGCCAGCTCACGCCATCGGTCCGCAGGTCGTCTTCACCAACGGCGATCGTGTCCCACTTCACCCCGAAGCGGGACTGCGGCTGGTGCGCGAGCGATTACAGTTCCGCCCCGCCCTGCCGCTCTCTGCCAGCGAGGGACGGTTCGCTCCGCCGGCAGCATCGGTCGCGCTGGTGTGGTTCGCGCCTCCGGCCGGGACCGAGGAGCCCTCCCTGTTCCTCCGACGCCTGCTCGCCGAACGCCGGGCGCAAGATGTCGTGTTCCTGCGGGACGGCGACCGGATCGAGGGGATCCTGACCGGGCTGGACGAGGCGAAGGGGTGCCGGATTACCGCCGGGCGGCGGGAGGTGGACGTGCCGCTCGCTCGCCTGGCGGCGGTCGCCCTCAACACCGACCTGCGCCCCCGCTCCGTCCCGGACCGGTCCTTCGCCCGTCTCGTCCTGGACGGCGGCTGCCGGTTGGCGCTGGCCGCAGCGTCGGTCGATGTCGCCCGGAGAGAACTGACCGGCAAGACCCTGCACGGCACGGCAGTCACGGTGCCGCTGGGCCGCGTCGCCGCCCTCGACCTGTACGGGGGCGCGGCGGTGTACCTGTCGGACCTGACGCCGCGGACCTACGAACCCATGCCCTATCTGGGGGTGTCGTGGCCGCTCGTCGAGGACGGCAGCGTTGCCGGCCGCGAGCTGCGCCTGGGCGGCGCCACCTACGACAGGGGCCTCGGGCTCCACGCGGCGGCGCGGGTGACCTACGCCCTCGACGGGCGCTACCGGCGGTTCGAGGCGCTGGTCGGGCTGGACGACCAGACGGGCAAGCGCGGCCGGGCGTGCATCCGGGTGCTGGTGGACGGCAAGGAGCGGCCTCTCCCCGACGGCGGGAAGGTGAGCGCGGCGGGCGGCCCGTTGCGCGTGCGGGCGGATGTGCGTGGGGCACGCGAACTCACGCTGGTCGTGGATTTCGGCCGGTTCGGTGATGTGCAGGCACACGTCAACTGGGCGGACGCCTGCCTCTGCCGGTGAGCGGTCCAGCGGACGCAGGAAAGTGCCGAGGGCGGGACTCGAACCCGCACGCCCTTTCGGGCACCGGCTCCTAAGACCGGCGTGTCTGCCATTCCACCACCCCGGCGGACTGAGTCGGATTGTAGCACCTCCCGCCGCCCGACAACACCCCGGCTCACCCCTTGCTTCTCCGTCTCCGTCAGGTATCCTGAAAGTCTCTTCCCCGAATCACCCCGGTACGCGGGTGCATCATGGCCAGGACGGTTGACGAGCTGATTGCCTACCTGGACGGGCTGCGGAGCCGGGCACCGCTGGACCGGCTGCAGGCGGAGCTGGCCGACCTGGACGTTGGCAAGGAGGACTTCGCCCCGCACGTCCGCTTCGCACCCACCACGTACCGGCGCAACCTCGTTCGCGGGGGGTCGTGGTACAACCTGTGGATCCTGTGCTGGCGCAACGGCCAGCGCTCGCCGATCCACGACCACTGCGGGTCCAGCTGCGCCGTGCGCGTCCTCGATGGCGTCGCGACCGAGACGCTGTTCGCGTTCGCCCCCAACGGCCACGTCAAGGCGACGGCGTCGCGCGACCTGCCGCCTGGGGCCGTCGTCGGCAGCGCGGACAACGACCTGCATCAGGTGTCCAACCTCCAGGCCGCCGACGCCGATCTGGTCACCCTGCACATCTACTCGCCGCCGCTGGTCGTCATGGGCACGTACTCGCTGACGGAACACGGCCGGGGCGAGGAGCCGATGCTGGTGGAATTCTGCGACGCGGCAGGAATCTGAACCCCATCCCCTCGGAGCGGACCCATGACCGAACAGCGGAAGGTCGTCACGGCGGCGCCGGAGAACAGCGAGACCCCCCTGGACCAGGTGCGGAGCTGGGTCACGCCGACCCGGCTCTTTTTCGTGCGCAACCACTTCGCGGTGCCGCGCCTCGACGCCGCCACCTGGCAGCTGCACGTCGGCGGGTGTGTCGAGCGGCCGCGCGCGTGGACGTGGGACGAACTGGCGGCCCTGCCGGAGCGGTCGGTGTTCGCGACGATGGAGTGCGCCGGCAATGGCCGATCGTTCCTCCACCCGCTCCCGCACGGTGTCCCGTGGGGGGCCGGGGCGGTCGGCCACGCGGAGTGGACCGGCGTCCCACTGCGGCTGGTCCTGCGGGAGTCCGGCCTGCGCCCCGCGGCGCTGGAAGTCGTGTGCGAGGGCCACGACACCGGGACCGAGTCCGACCACCCCGCGCCGATGGCGTTCGCGCGCGGGCTGCCGGTCGAGAAGGCCCTCCACCCCGACACCCTCCTCGTCACCCGCATGAACGGAGAGTTGCTCACCCCCGAGCACGGCTACCCGGTGCGCCTGCTCGTGCCGGGCTGGTACGGGGTCGCGTCCGTCAAGTGGCTGCGGCGGATCGAGGTGAACGACCGTCCGTTCCGCGGCTACTACCAGACGGTCAAGTACACGGTCCAGCGCCACACCCCGGGCGGGATCGAGACGGTGGTGGTCGGGCCGATGACGGTCAAGTCGGAGCTGATCCGACCGCACGCCGGTGAGATCCTGGGAGTCGGGACGAATCGCCTGTTCGGGGTCGCGTGGGCCGGACCGGAGGGGGTCGCGCGCGTCGAGGTGAGCACCGACGGCGGCGCGACGTGGACGGACGCCGACCTGATCGGGCCGCGCGCCCCGTATTCGTGGACGATGTGGGAGCACCTGTGGGAGGTCGGGCGAGCCGGCGACTACCTGCTGGGGGTCCGGGCCGTCTCCGCCAGCGGCGCCGTGCAACCGGCCGAACACGCCACCCTGTACGGCGGCTACCTGATCCACCATTACCGGCTTCGCCCGTTCCGGGTCGAGGCGCGTCGGCGCGTCCAGGACGAACCGGCCGACGCCTCTCTCCTGCAATACGACATGGACGCCTTCGCCGAGGAGAACACGCGCTTCCCGCTCGACGTCGATCTCCAGTTCGCTGGCGGCGAGGGGATCTAGGGCGCTGTCCAGGAATCAGTTGGCCGCTTGCGGCCTGGCGGTCGCGGCCGCCGCCAGGAAGCGGTTGCAAAATCTTTCGACTAACCCCAGGCGCCAGCGCGGGACGGCCCCGCGCTGGCGCCTGGGGCTCGTTTGACGCCCTCCGTCGAATCGGCCATCAGGATTGCGGTACGGGACCGGCGCTTTTCCAGATGAACCATGTGCCGATGCTGCGGTAGGGGCGCCACGGCGCGGCCAGCTGGTCCAATTCGGTCTTGCCCGGCAATTCGGGCAGGTCGTACTCGCGGCGCACCCCCTCGCGCAGCCCGTAGTCGCCCACCGGCAGCACGTCGAGGCGGCCCAGCGCGAAGATGAGGAACATCTCCGCCGTCCACCGGCCGATGCCGCGCACCGGCAGCAGGTGGGCGATCGCTTCCTCGTCGGTCATCTGCGGCAGACAGTCGAGCGGCACCGCGCCGGAGTGGACCTTCTCGGCCAGGTCGCGGAGCGACCGGGCCTTGTTCAGGGACAGACCGGCCGAGCGCAGCTGGTCCTCAGAGAGAGCCAAAATCCCTGCCGCGGTGAGGCCGCCGTTGTCGGCGAGCGCGGTCAGCCGCGCGCTGATCGACAGGGCCGCCTTCGTCGAGATCTGCTGCGACACGATGGCGCGGGCGAGCACGGCGAAACCGTCCGGGTTGACCTGCAGGGTGCAGGCGCCGACGCGGGCGATCAGGCGCTTGAGGACGGCGTCGCGGCGAGCGAGATGGCGCCGGGCTCGGGTGAGCATGGCTTCGTCTCCGTTCCGGAAGCTGCTTTTCTTCCATGATAGCACCAGCGGCGATCCCCTGGCTCAGGCCGGCCGCGCGGCCTCATCCGCGACGTACCAGAGACAAAGGGTGACGTGGTGGCCCCCGGCGCCGGGCCGTTCGCTCTCCGACTGGGTGACCCGGACCAGCCGCCCGCCGACCGAGGCCAGCCACTGGTTGATGTGTTCCTCGTGCGGCGGCTGGACAACGGTTTCCCCGTGGCCGCTGACGAACGTGAAGATTTTCACTCGCTCTTGCATGGTCGTTCTCCGGACGATCGCTTCGATTCTCCCCGTTCATTCTACGCCCCCCGCCGCCCCGCCGGCCGTTCGCCGTCCGCGCCGCGCGGCTTTGGCCGTGCCCGCGTGATGGGCGGCAAGTATAATGGGTCCGTCTCGCCTGCCCAAACGCGGCAAAGGGCGAGCCAACGCACCGACCCTACCCCCCGGAGCCCCATGAAACGCACGTCCCTGCTTGCCTGCGCTCTGCTCTGCACCTGCCTCGCCCTGGCCGCCCAGCCCGCCGCCCCCGCCCTCGATCCGAAACTGCTCGACGCCTTCACCGCTCGCTCCATCGGGCCTGCGAACATGGGCGGCCGCATCGTGGACGTGGCCATCGTCGAGAGCAACCCGGCCATGATGTACATCGCCAGCGCCTCCGGCGGGCTGTGGAAGACCACTGACGCCGGGCGAACGTGGGCGCCCGTCTTCGACCAGCAGCCCACGCTCAATCTGGGCGCGGTCGCGGTCGCCCCGTCCAACCCGAACGTCGTCTGGGTCGGCACCGGCGAGGCAAACCCGCGCAACAGCGTTGCGTGGGGCGATGGCGTCTACCGCTCGACCGACGGCGGCCGAACGTGGCAGCACATGGGACTGAAGGACACCCACCACGTCGGCCGGATCGTCATCCATCCGAAGAACCCGGACGTCGTCTACGTCGCCGCCCTCGGCCACCTCTGGGGTTCCAACAAGGAGCGCGGGCTCTACAGGACGACTGACGGCGGTAAGACGTGGGAATTGTCGAAGTACATCGACGACGAAACCGGGTTCATCGACGTCGCGATGGATCCCACCGAGCCCGCCACCCTCTACGCTGCCGCGTACCGGGTGCGGCGCAACGGCTTCTCGGGCGGCAATCCGGCCGTTCAGACCGGGGCCGGCGCGGGGCTGTACCGGACCACCGACGGCGGCAAGAACTGGGAGCGAATGACGCAGGGTCTGCCGGCCCGCCCATACGGCCGATGCGGACTGGCGATCTACCGCAAGGATCCCCGCATCGTCTACGCCGTCGTGCAGACCGACCTGACCACCGTCACCGTGCAGGGACAGGGGCCGAACCTGAAGCAGCGCACCGTCGGGGACGCGCAGGGGAAGAAGGCGAAGGTGCCGCTGACGCCGGACCACGGGGGCATCTTCCGCTCGACCGACCGCGGCCAGACGTGGACGTGGGTCAACTCGCTCTGCCCGCGACCGTTCTACTACGGGCAGATCCGCATCGACCCGAACGACGCGGAGCGGATCTACGTCCTGGGTATTCAGTTCCACGTCTCCAGCGACGGCGGCAAGACGTTCCCGACCAAAAAGAAGAGCATGGGGGCTCACCCCGACCACCACGCGCTGTGGATCAACCCGAAAGACTCGAACCATCTCGTGCTGGGCAACGACGGCGGGCTGTACTTCTCGCGGAACCGGGGCGCCTCGTGGGAGCACGTTCGCGGCATGCCGCTCGGCCAGTTCTACGCCGTCGCGGTGGACATGCGCCGGCCGTACCGTGTCTACGGCGGGTTGCAGGACAACGGCTCCTGGGGCGGCCCCAGCGCGACGCGCCGGACCGAGGGAATCACCCTGGCCGACTGGTACAGGATCCTCGGTTCGGACGGATTCCAGTGCCAGGTGGACCCGACCGACCCGGACGTGGTTTACGCCGAGGCCCAGTACGGCCGCCCGCAACGTATCCAGCTGAACAAGAAGGGGAAGTCGATCCAGCCGGCGGCGCCGCGCGGCGCCGCGGCGTACCGCTTCAACTGGAACACGCCGCTGCTGCTGTCCGTCCACAACCCGCGCGTCCTCTACGTCGCCGGTAACCACGTTTTCCGATCCGAGAACAGGGGCGACGCCTGGGAGCGGATCAGTCCGGACCTGACGCGCGGCCGGCCGGGGCCGAGCAAGCACACCGGGCACACGATCAGCGCCTTCGCCGAGTCGCCGCGCCGGGCCGACGTGCTCTACGCCGGCAGCGACGACGGCCGCCTGCACGTCACGCGCGATAGCGGGGCCAGCTGGACCGAGCTGACGGCCAACGTCCCCGGCGTCCCGGCGGAGCGCTGGGTGTCGCGCCTCGAGTGTTCGCACCACGACGACGGCACCGCGTACCTGGCGCTCGACCGGCACCGGAACGACGACCGCCGGCCGTACCTGTTCCGGACGACCGATTTCGGCAAGACGTGGGTGCCGCTGACGAACGGTCTGCCGGCGGAGGGATCGGTGTACGTGGTGCGCGAGTCGTCGCGCAACCGCGATCTGCTGTTCGCCGGGACCGAGTTCGGGCTGTTCGTCTCGCTCGACCGCGGGGCGCACTGGCATCGGCTGCGCGGCGGGATGCCGAACGTGGCCGTTCACGATCTGGTGATTCACCCGCGCGACCGCGAGCTGGTGATCGGCACGCACGGGCGCAGCGTGTACGTCATGGACGTGGCTCCGCTGGAGGAGTTGACGCCGCAGGTGGCGGCGGCCGGCGCCCACCTGTTCCCGGTCCGCCCCGCGCTCGTGTTCCGACCGCACAAGTCGTCGTTCGCGCCGGGCAAGAGTTACGTCGCCCCGAACCCGTCGTTCGGGGCGACGCTCTGGGTCCACCTGAAGGCGGTGCCGGCGCAGCCGCCGACGCTGACGATCCTCGACCGGACCGGCCGAGCGGTGGCGAGCGTGAAGGTGGCGCCGCGGCCGGGCCTCCAGCAGGTGATGTGGGATCTGCGACTGGACGTGGACCGCGAGGCGCTGGTGCCGGCGGGCGAGTACACGGCCCGGCTGCAGGCCGGCAACATGAGCCTGACGCGGCCGGTGCGCGTCGAGGCGGCGGAGTGACGCGCGAACATCACCGCGCCTTACCAGCCCGGCGCTGGCGCTCCGGGCTGGTAGGTAGGAGAAGTGTACGAAGGTGACTCATGAAACCGACCGACATCCGCATCGAGGCGGTGCGCTTCAGTTACGAGGACCACGCCTACCGCACGCCGATCAAGTTCGGCGGCGTGGCCGTCGATCGCGCGACCCTTCTCAACGTCGAGTGCAACGTGCGCACCGTCGCCGGCCGCGCCGCGTGCGGGTTCGGGTCGATGCCGCTCGGCAACGTCTGGGCGTTCCCGTCGCGCGTCCTGACCTACGATGCCACTCTCGCTGCCATGAAGGCGCTGGCCGAGCGCGTCGCGCGCCTCACCGAGTCGTACCGCGAACCCGGCCACCCCATTGATCTCACCTGGGCGCTGGAGCCGGCGTACCTCCGCGCCGCCGACGAGATCGCGAAGCAACTCGGACTCGCCGAACCGATCCCGGTGCTCGCGGCCCTCGTGTGTGCCAGCCCCTTCGACGCGGCCCTGCACGATGCGTTCGGCAAGGCACACGGCGTCAGCTGCTACCACACCTACGGCTCCGATTTCCTGACCCACGATCTCGGCCACTACCTCGGCGCCGAGTTCCGCGGCGAGACGCTCGACCGCTACGTGCGCCGCGAACCGCAGCCGCGCATGCCGCTCTACCACCTCGTCGGCGCTCTCGACCCGCTCGAACCGGCGGACGTGGCGAAACCCGTCGGCGACGGGCTGCCGGAGACGCTGCCGGAATGGATCCGGTTCAACGGGCTGACGCACCTCAAGATCAAGCTGAACGGCGACGATCTGGCCTGGGACGTCGAGCGCGTGGTGCGCGTCGATCGCGTCGCCGCCCGGACGCAGGCCGAGCGCGGCGTCGGGCAGTGGTTCTACTCGCTCGACTTCAACGAGCGCTGCCGGGACGTCGCTTACCTGCTCGACTTCCTGCGCCAGGTGCAGGAGCGCGCACCGGCGGGCTTTGCGCGCATCCAGTACATCGAGCAGCCGACCGCGCGCGATCTGAAAGCGAACCGGCAGAACGTCATGCACGAGGCGGCCCGTATCCGCCCGGTGGTGATCGACGAATCGCTGATCGACCTGGAGAGCCTGCAACTGGCGCGCGCGATGGGGTACACGGGCGCGGCTCTGAAGGCGTGCAAGGGACAGAGCCAGTCGCTGCTGCTCGCAGCCGCCGCGCAGAAGTACGGACTGTTCCTGTGCGTGCAGGATCTGACGTGCCCCGGCGCGTCGCTGATTCACTCGGCGGGCCTGGCGGCCCACGTCCCGGGCGTCGCCGCCATCGAGGCGAACGCCCGGCAGTACGCACCGGCGGCCAACCGGACGTGGGAGGACCGCCACCCCGGGATCTTCCGCGTCACCTACGGCACGATGGCGACCGGCACCCTCGTCGGCCCCGGCCTGGGAGCCGTTCAGGCTCCGCCCGTCTGCTGACCCTGGCTGGCGCGCGGCGTGGCGTCAGCCTGCCTTCTTGGCCGGTGTCTTCTTTGGGGCGGTGGGATCCTCGGTCGGACTGCCGTGCCAGAGCGGGGGGATGTTCTTGCCGTTCCAGCGTTCCCACGCGGCTCGGAGGCCGGCCGCGACCGCCGGGTGCTGGGCGGCGACGTCGTGCTGCTGGCCGATATCCTTCGCCAGGTCGAACAGCTGCCAGCCGCTGCTGGTCTTCTTCTCGAAATCGCGCCAATCGACGAGCGCCCAGTTGCCCTTGCGGACTGCTTTCTGCGGGCCGAAGCGCCAGTACAGGGCGTCGTGCGGGACCGCTTTGTTCGTCCCGAGCAGGTACGGCACCAGATTGACTCCGTCGGCGTTGGCGGGTGTTTTGGCGCCCGCCACGGCGCACGCGGTGGGGAGGAGGTCGAGGGTGATGACGGGGTGGTCATACGTCTTGCCGGCGGGCAACTTGCCGGACCAGACGAGGAAGAACGGCACCCGGATGCCGCCTTCAAGGGTTTGCCCCTTGTTGCCCCGCAGCGGCCAGTTGTTGCCGGTGTTGTACGCCAGGAACGGGGCGAGGCCGGAGCCGCCGTTGTCGCTGACAAAGATGACGAGCGTGTCCCGGTCCACTCCGGCTTCCCTGAGGTGGGACACGAGACGCCCGATCGCGTCGTCCAGGCCGAGGAGCAGGGCCAGGTAGCCGCGCCGCGCCGGATCCTTCACGTCGGCGGGGATGCGGTCCTTCATCGCGGGGGTGATTTCCAGCGGCGTGTGGACGGCGTTGTAGGACAGGTACAGGAACCAGGGCCGGTCTCTGTGCCGTTTCATGAACCCGATCGCCTCATTCGTGAAGACCTCGGTGGTGAATCCGTCCATATGCTGGATCTCCCGGCCGCGGTAGATCAGGTTGCGCGACATGGCCGACGCGAACTTCGGCTCGGCGTCCTTGCGCAGGATGAAGTTGTGGGCGCCGACGAGGAACCCGAAGAACTCGTCGAAGCCGCGCGACTGAGGGTGGTGGGCCTTGCTGAAGCCCAGGTGCCACTTCCCCACCAACCCGGTCGCGTAGCCGGCGGCGCGGAGCAGGTCGGCGAGGGTACGCTGCTCGAGAGGCAGGCCGAGCCTCTCCGCGGGGCCGACGTGCGGGTTGAACTCGTGGCCGAAGCGGGTCTGATACCGGCCCGTCAGCAGCCCGGCCCGCGACGGGCTGCAGTAGGGAGCGGAGACGTAGCCGCTGGTGCAGCGAACCCCGGCCCGCGCCAGCTTGTCGAGGTGCGGGGTCGGCGCCGCCTTGCCGCCGTGGATGCCGAGGTCGGCATACCCCAGATCGTCCGCGACGATGAGCAGGATGTTCGGCCGGGCGGGTCTGGAGTCGCCTGAAGCGTGGGCAGTACCGGCCGGGGCCAGCACGAGAGCCAGCAGCGCAAGGGTGGTTCGCATGTCGAGAGTTCCTCGTCTGTGGGGGAAGAGAAGTATTGTGCAAAGCCCACGGGTGGCGCCACCCGTGGGCTTTCCAGATCCCTTTGCGCTCCACGTCGCTTCTCCTGACTACAGGAGCGCGGCGCCGAACACGAAATCTGGCTCGTCGCTGTTGCGCAGCGCGGGGCGGCGGAGGAGCGCGGCGCCGCGCTGCTGGCTCTCGATCCGCTGGCGGACGCGCTTGAGCTGGTCCGCGCTGAGGTGTTTGCCGTGACGCAGACGCACGATCGCCGTCAGCGCGTCGGCCACGGACTCGAACGCCTCCTGGCGCGGTTGCTCGGTAGGCTGGGCGGCCTTCCCGGAGGCAACGACCAGCGGTGCAGCCGCCGCCGCGGCCAGCCCCGTTGCGAACTCCCGGCGTGTGCAGCTGCGCTTCGTCATCGGCTCGACCTCCCGGGTTGACCCCGCCGCGGGCGACTGGCCGCGGCCGATGGATAGAGTAGCCAACCGTCCACCGTCACACAAGCTTCTGGAAAAACCGTTTGCGCGCCAGGGCCAGTGCGCCGTGGACAACGACCTCCTCGCCCAGCGCCGCCGGCACGATCTCGTAGCAATCTCTGAAGGGCTTGAAGACCCGTGCCGCAACGAGTTGGCGCAGCGGCTCGAACAGAAGCGACTCGCCCATCAGCGATACACCGCCGCCGATGACGATCCGCCGCGGGGCGAGCAGCGCGATTACGTGGCAGATGGCCTCGGCCAGGGCTTCCCGTGCCACGCGAAGGGTATCACAACTGATCGGCTCCCCCTGCAAAGCGAGTTCCGCAATCAG